>FTJE01001475.1_pt1 | contig 10439 bp, 10 predicted proteins | sample 1658251 | NCBI WGS metagenome assembly FTJE01 (sample SAMEA3914810, study PRJEB12502) | metagenome | biome: forest; material: soil | place: Canada | collected 2011-08-04 | depth 0.1 m | reverse complement strand
ATTTCGGGATCAAACCCGATCTCGTCATCGTCAGAAATCATCAACATTCAGATCGACGTCACCGCCGATTCCAACCGTATATTCGGCCACGGTGCGTTCGAAGAAACTGGTGAGGGCTTGGACGTCCTGCTTCAGCATAAAGGCAAACGGGCATGACGCATTATAGACTGGCGGCATTCCCATGCGACGAAGGTGGCCATCAGCCACATATCGCAGGTATTCCAGCATGTCTTTCTTGCTCATGCCGATGACATCGTAGGCCAGGACGTCGTCACCGAACTGCATCTCACATTGAATCGCCTCTTCCAGCATAACGCGGAAGCGATTCTCCATGTCTGCATCCCAGATGCCTGGGTTTTCATCCCGGATCACGTCCACCACTTCGAACGCGAAACGCATGTGCATGGACTCATCGCGGAACACCCAATTGGTGCCGGAGGCCAGTCCGTGCAACAGATTGCGATCACGAAGATAATAGACGTAGGCAAAGGCTGCGAAGAAGAACAAGCCCTCGATGCCGCAAGCGAACGCCAGCATGTTCATGAGGAAGTTTTTGCGATCCTCCATCGTTTCGATACGATCGATCTTGGACGTTTGGTCCATCCACTTCATGGCCCAGTCGGCCTTCGCCTTGATGGACGGGATAGTTTCAACAGCCTTGAACATCATCTCCTGTTCCTTGCCATCCGGAATGTAGGCTTCCAAAAGGGTCTTATAGAACTCGATATGGTTGGCTTCTTCGTAAATCTGGCGAGAATAGAACATCCGCGCTTCGGGGGAATTGACGTGCTTGTAAAGCACAACAGCCAAATTGTTCGCTACGATTTGATCGCCGGTCGCAAAGAACGCAACAATCATCTTGACGATGTTGGATTCCGCAAGCGTCAGGTTGCGAAGGTCTTGTTGATCGGTATTGAACGAAAGTTCTTCAGTAGTCCAGTTATTGTCCTTCGAAGTCTTATAGAGCTTATAGAAATTGGGGTATTTCATCGGACGCAAGGTAAGGGCGTAACCGGGATTGAGAATATCTTCGCTCATTAAAACTAACCTTTAAAAACAATATTTAGGACGGACGTGGGCAGAGTTTTGCTTGAAATATAAGCAGCTACCGAATTTTTTGATCTTAGCGCAGGCATTCTTTGTCCTGCAATAATTCGTTCACGTTCGGATGGGATAAAGGGGATCGCAATGCGATCCCCTTTATTGTCATTCGCTTGAGTCGGGAGGCGTCAACGTGAAACTGAATCCATTCGTCAACGGTGCCCACACCTGATAGGCAACGTTGCCGGTGCCATCAAGAATAGGATAGGTGATGCCGTCGTCGAGGAGCGTGAAGGACGCGGGATCGGAGATATCCGGCGCGTCCACCTCATTGAGGCTAATGTCGATCGAGTAATAAGAACCCGTGCCATTGGCGGCGTTTGCGATTGTCGTTTGGTAGAGAGCGAGTGCATTAGCAAGCTCGGTATACATGGTGGCCATTATCAATCCTTTTGGTTAGGTGCAGCTTTCGCAGATTTCCGGATTTTCTGACGCCATAACGGGAGCGGCAGTTGTCGCGGTCACTGTGATCTGTTCGATGCGTGATGCAGCACGGCTGCGGAAATAATAGGTTGTCTTAAGACCTTTTTCCCACGCATACATATAGAGGGAAGACAACACGCCGATGCGCTTATCTTCCGGATACTTGTTGAGATCGATGAACGTGTTCAGCGATTGCGACTGGTCGATGAAAGCACCTCGCGCAGCACCATGTTCAATGATCTTCTTTTGGCTGATCTCCCACACGGTCTTGTAGAGTGCATAGAGTGCGTCCGGGAGGTTTGGAATACCCGCGATCGAGCCTTCATGAAGCTTTAGCAGGTTGATTGTCTCGGCATTCCAACGGTTCAGCTTCTTCAGGTCGTCAACCAGATAACGATTAATGGCCACGAATTCACCAGATAGCGTTTCGCGCTTCAGCAAGTTCGACTTGATCGGCTCGATGCACTCTTCCGCGCCAGTAATGTGTGCGATAGTGGCCGTGGGGGCGATTGCGATCAGCAGGGAGTTGCGCAGGCCATAGACCTTCACATCTTCCTTTAGAGCGTCCCAACGAGCCGCATCGGAGGGCGTAACGCCAGCCAGATCGAACTGAAGGTCACCCTTTGCTGCACGCGTCAGGTGGAAGTCACGGTGTGCACCATATTCCTTGGCCAATTCACAGGAAGTCTTCACCGCTTGGTAATAAATTTCTTCCTGAATTTGAGCCGACAACTTGATTGCTTCGTCGCTTTCGAACGGCAAGCGAAGTTGGAAGAAGAAATCGGCCAGACCCATGATGCCCAGGCCAATCGGACGCCACCGATTATTCGATGCTGCGGCCTCATGGATCGGATAGAAATTACGATCGATCACGCGATCGAGATATTTCACCGCGATAGCAACGTTCTTGTGCAGCTTTTCAATATTGAGCTTACCGGCTTTGATGTAGCCGCGCCCAACGTTGACCGAACCCAGATTACACACTGCGGTTTCCATGCCTTCGATCGCTTCAAACGTATCGGATTCCGTGTTGAAACCGGTGATGCGAATGTTCTTTTCGATCAGATCATTGGCACTTGTGTTCATCATCTCTTCGCGGGTCAGGTTGACCTTCTTGCCCGACGACGTGACTTCCAGAATTTCTGTGCAGAGATTCGAAAGGTGGATGATACCGGCTTCGCCGACTTGGTTGCCGCGCCGGTTCGACGTGTCTTTCCAGCACATCCAACCGTTGCCGGTTTCGGCGAGCGTGCGCATCATGCGGCCGTAAATCTTACGAGCCGGAACCTGCTCGACGAACTTGCCCTCAGCTTCAAGCTGTGTGTAACGAAGCTCGTATTCGTCGCCATACAGATCGGTCAGTTCGGGCGCGACAGACGGGTCAATCAGCGACCACGTAGCATCAGCTTGGACACGCTTCATGAAAAGATCGGGAACCCAGTTGGCCAGATTCAGGTTGTAGGCGCGCTTTTCCTTTTCGCCCGTATTGTCGCGCAATTCCAAGAATTCCATGATGTCAGGGTGATGCGTTTCGAGATAAACGCACGCCGCACCCTTACGCTTGCCGCCCTGGTTCACGGCCGCGACCGAACCGGACAATGTATGCAGCCACGGTGTCAGACCGTTGGACTTTCCGTTGGTGCCCTTGATATGACGCCCGGCACCGCGAATACGGCTCACGCTAACGCCGATGCCGCCTGCAAACTTGGACAGGGAGGCAATATCGCTGTAGCGCTTGTAGATGTCGTCCAAGCTGTCCATGGGGCTATCCAACAGATAGCATGATGACATTTGACTATGCAGCGTGCCCGAGTTGAACAGTGTCGGTGTTGACGTCATATATTCCAGACTTGACAGGAGATTATAGAGTTCAACTGCCTCGGTCGAATCATTCGACAGGCCGCATGCCACGCGCATCAAGAAATATTGCGGTGTTTCGATAACCGCACGTTGGCGCTTACCATCGTCGCCCACGATCATCAGCGACGGGTGCTTCAGCAAATAACGGTCGTAGACCGTTTGGATGCCGTGGAACTCGAAAAACCAATCGCGCTCATGCTTGATGGCGGCGTTTAGCTTACGCTTGTTTGCCATCACCAAATCAAATGTCGCTTGGTTGATCAGGCCTTGGTCGTAGCCGACTTGGATCGACTGAGAGAAGGATTGGATATCCTGGCTGTCTGCTTCTTTTTGGATGAAGTTTGACAGGAGACGTGCTGCGACTTTCGAATATACAGGGTCTTCGATGATGAGGCCCACGGCGTTGCGAATGGAGAACAAGTCAATCTCACGGGTGGAGACACCGTCCACCAAACCACCGACTGTCTTAGTCGCAACCTTGAAAACATCAATATTGCCGAGATCGGCACAAACACGCGAGATTGAACCAACAATTTTGTTCAAGTCAACGGCCTCGATAGTGCCGTTTCTTTTACGAACCTGCATTTAAATTCCTAAAACTATTCTGATTGGGGAGGTATTTAGTCCCCGAAATGCCAGTTCAAACCGGCTATAATACGATCATAAGCCCGTGATAAATGGGATGTCAAAATGTTTGATCACTAATTACCGTTTAGGAAACAGTAAGACTGAAAGACCTGTCAGAATAAGCAGTTCCGTCTGAAGCACGCACAGTAAAGGTGCCAGAACTTGTGATGTTTCCGGTAAGACGTCCTGTAGTAGACAATGATACTCCTGTTGGGAGATTACCGGAGCTAACAAAATAAGTTAGCGACAGTTGTTGTGGATCAACTGCCGAAAGTTGCAACGATACGGATGTTCCACTTGGATATACGCCGAGCGAACCCGAGGCCGTGTTCCAGACCGGTGGTTCGAGGCTAGGAGGGGGTCCGGCTACCGCGATGGCCGTTTGCTTCATATAGAGCAGTATGGTCTCAGAGCCCGTGTTATCGGCTTGCAGAATGTATCCGGTTGCCGGATTGTAGATCACATTGAAGCTGAGGATGGTGCTGGATAGTCCGGACTGATCGTTGAATGCTATGCCGCTACCTGTGCCAAGCATACGCAATACGCCGTTCTTGATCGACGTCGTGGCAGTGACCGCCAAATATTCAATTGCTGTGGAAACAAAGTTCTCGAAGGGCAAAATGTCCTGCGGAAGTCCACCGTCAACCGATCGAGCCTGCACCTGAAAATTGGTGGAATTGGGTGGGATCAATACCGGAAAATAGAAACTTGTTATGCCCTGACTGCGGTGATAAAGCTGAAAAAGCTCCTTCATGCGCGGACTGAACTCGGTCAGCACTTCGATGTAAGCATACGGAAAATATTCCCGACTGTTGTTCGGGTTTCCGTGATTGGGGTCAGCACCCATCACTAGGCGACCGGTATCAGTCATGAACATGAATTCGGACGTATCGATAGCCGTATTCGATCCAGGCAACGGTGTGGCGCTCTGAACAGCTTGACGCAGGTAGATCGGAGTTACAGCTACAATAGCCATCAGGTTCTTTCGTAATGCTTGCCGGTGAAGGTCCACGAATCCAATACATCGTGGTTGCTCGTAATTTCATCGGCGACTACGCCATATTCGTAGTTCAGAACGTATTTACCATCTACAACAAGCACTAACTGTTGAACGGACAGATCGTAGTCTCTGATCATTTTGATTTGGAGACGATCGGCGTCCCATCCTCCTAAGCGGAGGGTAAAATCCATACCGATTGCGATAGAGTTTTGACACCAATCATTGTCAGTCATCATATCCCAGGGCGAAGGATATTCGTCCAGACGTTCCGGGTCATATGCCATTTTCTTGAGAGGAGCTTTCATCCAGAAATCAACAACAGACTGAAGTTGTTCCTGTTCTGATTTTTCCTTAAGCTGTGTTCTGACCGTTTTCCATTGTGCCATAAGTTCCCTTGGCTGCATCAAAAATGGATTCATGATCATCCGGTGACAAGCACCCTCCTCAAATACAAATTAACGTTGTTTCCAGTCGCATTCGCACATTGCAGCATGAAATATGTTCCACCATCACGAACCCCAAAAGTGAGCCCGGTGATAGCTTCAACATTTTCAGTATCTGCTATGGTTCCATTGGCAATACGAAGCGTGCCCTGTTTTACGGGGGCTCCTGTATTGGAAAAGGCATGATATTCAAACACAGCCGAAACTACCGTTCCGATCATTTGTGCGGGGTTGGTTGACCCAGCCGGGTATTGAATATCAGCCATTGATTGTGCGGGGATGCTAATCGGAACGAAAAAATCGTTCTCATCCTGATCGATAAGATAACTGGAAAAAAGCTCTTGGACACGTGGGCTATTTTCAGTCAAGACCTCGACGTTTTGATACGGGAAAACCGGGCGTAGGTAATTGGGTGAAGCCGTCGTCGGATTAAAACCTACGAACAGACGACCAGTATCAATGGTCATCCCTAATTCACCCGGTGACAAGCCCGGAGAAAGTGTGATCGGGTTAAGGGTTATCGGGCCACCGGGAAGTTCACTTTCCAGACCTCGACGAAGCTGCACCTTACTTACGATAACGATCATTTGACACTTTCGGGACGCGTTGTTTCCCTTATTTATTCGATGCCTTTGGGTGTTAAGGCATCGTCAATAAGCATCCGAATGAGTTCGCCCTTGGTCATGCCCCGACGAAACGCAGCATCGTGAAGTTTGTGGTCCAAGCTTTTTGGTAGATACGCGGTTCTCAAAACCAATGTTTCTGTTTGATTTTTGAGCTTATATTGATCACTTATGCGCGCGGCCCTCCGGTGTCATCGTATTGAGCGACGCGCTTCAACCAGATGTCCGCATAACGTTCGAACTCGGCACCTTCAATAGCAAAGGCTTCGAATTCCAGACGCTTATTGTCCATGTAGTGTTCACGGGAGCACATGAAGATGACAACTTGCTGAATGCAGGTGTCATAGAGATAGTTGTGAGCCAAGGCATACGCCACACACTGGCAGAAGTAATCTTCCATCATGGCCTTGGTCTTCATCTTCTTTGTATTCTTGTAGTCCATGATAGCTGGCTTGCCCTTGTAAACCCCGATAAGATCGGTGGTGCCAGCGTAAAGCTGCGGGAAATACAGCGGCACTTCGATGCCCCAGACTTCATCAACGAGTGTCAGGCCGTCACGAATAATGACGTCGGCCATGTCACTGGCCATAACGCGAATCAAGTTCGATCCTCGCGGCCGGTCGATACCTTGGATATGGCATTCAAGATGCGTGTGCATCAGGGTGCCAATATCGGTGGCCTGCGTGCGAATGGCATCGGCCTTGTCCTTGCCTATGCGCTTTTCCCACTCGACCAAGAACGTTTTGTCTTTGGTATGAGAAAGAATTGTGGTAACACTGGGGAGAGGCGTTCCATCGGTTGGATCGAGATAGAACCGGTTGCCATCGGGGAGAGTTGTCCGTTCGAGTGTCGGATATTCAAAATGTTGTCTGATAACCACGAGAATGTCTCTAAAACTATTCTCTAAGCATATCTGGTTAACGATCCAATTACCTAATTATTTCGTTGACCAATTTGGGCAAGATCGGCTAATTTCTGGCTATGACTAATGACCATGGGGCACCAGCCGAAATGACATTCACGGCGGTGGATGCTCCCGCTTTCTTCGTTCCAAAAATTGGTGGCCGTGTCTTCAAGGACACGTTTGGAATGGCATTGAAAAGAGACGGCAAAGAAGTAATATATTACGCCGAGCGCCTAATTCAAACCGACATAGAAACCGGAAGATTACTCGGTTTAGAGTATCCCTTTGCTTTGCCGGTAAAAAACATATACCAAACGAATTGGTATGATCCCGTTCGATCAACGATCACCGGCCTAATTATGTATCATACTCCCTCAGAACGATTTGCATCGTGGGCAAATGACACTATTGGTGGTAATCTAAGAGTATTCCGAGGCGGAGACACATTGCGAACGCCTTTCTTCCACTTCAAGTTGGAGGCCCATCTGATAGCCTTCAAGATGCGTTGGTGGGACGAAATGAATGGCTAAGCGTTTCTACATACCCTATGGCGGCGGTCTAATAATCGATGACGCGGGGCGTGACGAACTGCTCGCACGAGGTCTTCAAGAACCGATATACTTGGGGACGCCGCTGAGCTTCACGCAGATGGTCTTTCCATATGCGCTCCCAGTTGATGAGAACTGGTGGTTTGAGCACTTTGTTGTGGTCAATTCAGGCCCGAGAGTTCCCAACGCTGAGATCAGAACTTGGGCTGAGGAAACGATAGCAGGTCAGATACAATACACCCCATTATTCAGTTCGAGGGGATTTATGGTTTGTTTTCTGTTCAAGACCGATATACACTTGATCGCCTTTAAGCTCCGCTGGTTATAGCGGCGCGTCGCCGCCCTTGGGCGTCATAGACTTTTGTGCTTGCTTTTGAGCCAAGTCCTGAACGTGATCTTGATCTTTTTCTTTGTCGTCCTGAGTCAGTGAGTTCTCAGGCGCATCGTCGTTTCGAAGATAAACTCGATCACCTTCAATACGATCAACCATTTTGATCTTGTTCGGATCAAGAATGGTCATAACCAAATTGCGATTGATGGCGATGCCAGTCTTCATTTGACGCAATTTGTCAACAATGTGATGAACTGTCACAAAGGGAACTTTGGAGGCAACCATGGGTGTGAGGATATCAAGAAGACTGTCCTTGATATCCCCCATCACGTCCAGAGGACCATCGTCGAATAACTCAAATAGCTTCATTTACTCTTTACTTCTTAGGCAACTTGCGCGCAGCGGCCTTAAAGGGGTTGCCTTTGGGCTTCTTGGCTTGTTTCATGACCAGAACTGTAGCACCTTCCGCGTTTTCAGTCATGCATTCGGTAACTTCGACATCGTGGTAACCTTTTTTGCGAAGGTCAGCGGCATATCGATCGGCTTCATGACGATCTTCAAAACGATCGTTTCCGACGTTCTTCTTATCGGGATGCGTATACACGACCTTGTGCTTGCCTCGGCCGCTTTCTTCAGTGTCCTCAGCAATAATATGCTGAACAACCTTGTAGGTTATGCCTTCGCGTTCCATGAAGACAGTCTGACCTTTTGCGCGCAGCACATCACGAAGATCACGTGCTTCGTCAAAGCTACCTGGGCCTCTAAACGAGGCTACCAATTTGTTTTCCTTGATCTTAGTCATAGCAGTGCCTTTGCGGAGTTCTACTTCACATCCTTCCGCACGTTTTTCTTTAGCCTTTTTGTCGGCTTCTTCGCGGCTTCGGGTCAAGAACTCTCCGGCATTATCAGTGCCACCATACCAAGTGACCGCAATTAATTCGTTTTCCTTGAGACTACCTTTGACGCTTTCCGACATATCGTCTTCAATGCCATCCCAGATACGTTCATTCCGAGCCCGCTCTTTGGCTTTGACGGAGGGTTTGTGGTCCTCCGCCTTATCGAGAGCGACAATATCCTTATCTTCAAACGTCTTTTGACGGGTGGTGGCAGTGACATCACGCACACCTTCTACAACCCCACCCGTCTTAAAACCCTTGGATTCGTCCTTCTTGCCCCAACCGCTCTTTGCGCGGATGGCGAATTCGAGTTCACGTTCCTTGGTGAATTCCGCGCTGCCTTCCTTGTGCGGCCCGGACTTCTTCAGAGCGTTCAATTCCTTCTTGAGTTCGGCTTCGGTTTTGCCCTTGAACATACCTTTCTTGGCCGGGTTCGTTTTCATTTCGAATTCGTTCAGTTCGGTTTCGCCCAGCTTCTTGCCAACGGCCTTTTTCTTCATGTCGTCGAAGTTGTTCGGCACATCGGAGGTCTTCGGCTTTTCGATCTTACCAAAAGGCTTACGCTTCGGCGGAACGCCGTTGAATGTAGCTTCATCAAGCTCGGACGGACGATCACGCTTCTTGTCCTTGCGGTCTTGAGTATAATCTTTGGACTTGCTGTCCTTGGCACGATCCTTTTCGTCTTTGAAGGTTTTGCCTTCCTTGACTTCATCGAACTTCGGACGATCACGCTTCTTGTCTTCACGATCTTGAGCACGGTCCTTGGACTTGCCGCCCTTATCCGAACGGTCCTTCTCATCCTTGAAAGTCTTGCCTTCCTTGACGATTGAGACGACGTCTTGGAAATCGATACCGAAAGCGGTCGCCACTGCGTGACATGCACGAACAGCTTCGCCGCGTGTTTCCTTCAGGGTGCGTTTGAACACTTCGAAGACCAAACGATCTGGGTCCGAAGATTCAGTCAATGCCTTGATGTTACGCTGAATGCTTTCGGCTTTGCGTTCACGACCGGCGGCCGAGCCCGTGGTAGAAGCCGCATCATCAAACGCGGCGTCCAAATCGCTTTCAGCGCCGGTTTCGTCACCTGCTTCATCACCGGTCAGGGACAATTCGGGTTGGTCGCCCAAATCCTTCGAGCCGTCCATCGCAGCCATGTCTTCGCCGCCTTCCAGACCCTGGTCACCCATGTCGCCCGCACCAGCGCCATCGTCCATACCCAGGTCGTTGACCGGTTCACCATTGACATCGGCCTTCAGACGAGCAACTTCAGAAGTGATCGCTTCCTTGGCTGTCTTCACAGCCTCAACAGTGCTGCGGATTTTTTCGTTCGTAACGTTGTCAAAGCGATCGGTAATCTCTGGTCCAAAAACCATACGCATGCTATCGAGGATAGGCATGATATCGTCTGCCTCGATGCTGGCCAGTTCGGAGGCCATCTTCTGAAGCTTTTCGAGAATGCCTTCAGCGGCGTTGACTACGGTTGCTTTTTCAAGTTCGCTTTCAACCAACATTGCCAGTCCGGAGATGGCTTTCTGTTCAGATACTTTCTTTTTCATGGCTCCCTCTTTGGCTTTCGCACGGTGTTCTTTAGCTTTTCCCTCGTAGTATTCGGGTTCCTTGCCCACGTGATCGGGGTGGCGAGCTTCCTTAGCCAGACGCTCGTAGCGCTTTGCTTCGGCTTCA
>FTJE01000031.1_pt3 | contig 12033 bp, 18 predicted proteins | sample 1658251 | NCBI WGS metagenome assembly FTJE01 (sample SAMEA3914810, study PRJEB12502) | metagenome | biome: forest; material: soil | place: Canada | collected 2011-08-04 | depth 0.1 m | reverse complement strand
GGGGTTACGTGCCGCCCAGCCATGTCGAGACGGACGAGAGGTACCTCGCCGAACTTGAGGCCGCCCGCCTGAAGGCCGAGAAGGCGTGGCGCAAGGCCCAGGAGGCGCTGGAGCGCGCGGAGAAGCGGCTGGCATCCAAGCCGGACCCGGACCTGAGGGCGGCGAAGGAGGCCGCGCTCCTCGCGTTCGAGCAGCGCGCGCGGGAACTGCGCGAGATCGAGCAGCTGATGCGCTCCGGACGGTCTGGGACTCCCCGGGCAGTCCAGCGGACGGGCCGGCAGGAAGTCCTCGAAGTCGGCGAGTACCGGCCGGCGAAGAAGAAGCCGGCGCCCACGGCGCCCGTCCAGGCCCGACGCGGCGAGGCCAAGCCCACGTGCACCCGATGCCACGGCAAGCCGCCCACAGGCTTTACATGCCGCTCCTGCGGTGCAGACGGAACAGAAGCGTGGAACACGCAATGACCGACCTGCAGCACGCGACGCCCCCGCCCGGACCGCTCACGGTCCCGGGCGGGGCCGCCGTGCACCCGCTCGCCGACCGCTGCTTCGACTGCGAGGCGACACCCCTCACCCGGCCCGACTCGTGGGGCATCCACGACGGGCAGGTCCGCGCCAAGTACCGGTGCGTGTGCGGGCACGTGTGGACGGCGTCGTGGGCGCTGGCCGTACTCGAGCCGGGAGCGGCGGCGTGAACGAGGGTGGGGCATGCGGAAACCGCCCGCAGCACGAGGGGGATGCTGCGGGCGGTTCGTGGTGCGTGAAGTCAGGAGTTGCTGGCCGCGCGCGCGATCTCGACTGCCGCCACCGGGCCGCCCACGGCTTCCGCCGCTTCCGCCAATTCGACGGGAACGACAGCGGCTACTCGCTTGCCGCGGCTGTACAGGAACGCGATCTTTCCTGCGTACCGAGTTTGAGCGAGCGTCTCGCTGAACTGCGCCCTGAACTCCGCAACGCTCATGCCGTCGCCTGGCGGCTTCGGCGGGTAGTTCGGGCTTTCGAGCAGGTTGTAGCGCGGCGATTCAGTAGTGATGGCCTTCGTTTCAAGGCGTTTCGCAGTGGCTCGGTCCGGCTGCCACTCCTCCACCTTCGTTGCAACCTCGTGCCACCACGGCTTGTCGCCAGCGTGCTGCTTGTACCGCACGGGCGGGTCGTTGGATATGCCGACGTAGAGCAACACCCCATCGGCGCCGAAGAGACGGTAGATGGCGGTGGGGTTGGGATCGCTAACCGGGAGCACGCGTCAGCTCGCCTTCTTGCGCGGACGACGCGTGGGCGTCTCCGTCTTCGGCTCTCGCAGCGGCGGGATGCCTGCCGCGTCGCGGATCCGGTTCACGTGGTTGCGGTCGTACTTCGCGTGAGTGGCGATCTTCCCGGGCGGGGCGTTGCGCGCGCCCAGGTGCCGTTCGATCGCCCGGTGGAGCGCGTCGCGCTTCGTGTTGACGACGTCCTGGGCGGCCTCGAGTTCGGCGGCCAGCGCGTCGATCTCCGCGAGCGCAGCCGCCTGGATCACGGGGTCGTATTCCGGCGTAGTCACGCCCGCATCATCGCACGTCGGGTTGCAACTAGCCAGTGCACCACGGGTCCTCATGTCGGCTCTCCCTGGCGGACGGCTTCGGTTCGGCGTATGATTCCTCATGTTGCAATGCTACGGTACAACGTGACGAGACACCAAGTGCTCGCGACCCCCGTCGCCGCTTTCCACTCCATCGACTTGAAGGACCCCGCATGACCCTCATCCTCGAACGTCGTGACCAGCAGGACGAGACCGCGCACATCGGCGGCCTGATGCTCACCCCGTGTCCCGACGAGGACTACTGGTCCTATCGGGTGCGGCTGACCGACAAGCAGTCCGTCGTCGGCTTCCCGAAGTTCTCGACCGTCGGCATCGGCTTCGCCGTCGAGGAGGACTGGAACACGAACTTCCCCTTCACGTGCACCGCCGAGGAGACCTGCGATCACATTTGGCACAACGCGGGCGATCCGTCGATCACGCGTGAAGCCGTCATCGCCGCAATTCGGATGATTCAAGCGGCCGTCGCCGAGGATCGCGCGCGGGAGGTGGCGTCTAAGTGACCGCCACGACCCCCACCCCGCAGACCGTCCGCGAGTTCTGCGACGACATGGCGACGGACGACGTCCTCACCCAGCAGTTGCGCAAGGAGAACGCGGACCTGCGCGCCAAACTGGCCGCCGCCGTCCGCGTGATCGCGACCGCGTACCCGACGACCGCCGACGAGATGAACGCCGTGATCCGGCAGATCAGCGAGATAACGCACGTTCCCGCCGAGCGCGTCACCGTGTGGTCCGGTTACGACGATGACGAGTGCGGCTTCCCGCTCTTCACCACCAAGCAGGCCGCGCAGTCCTTCGCCGAGTGGCAGTTCCGCAAGGACCACGGCACTGCGTTCGGCACCGACGCGTACGACCTCGACCACGTCAGCTTCGTCGAGCGCAAGGCGTACACCGACGCCCACAACGGCCGCGCGGGCCTGTTCGACCTCACTACCGACAACGGCAGCACTGGCTACGTCGTGTGCGAGTACACGGTCCACGCCACCGCCGACGCCGCCATCCGCGAGGACGAAGCCAAGGGGGCGGACCAGTGACCACCATCGACCCCGACGTCACCACCCTGCGTGCCGCTGCCGCCCAAGCCCGCATTGAGGCCCGGGAGCACGACGGCCCGAGCCGCACGGTCACCCTCGACTTCGCATCGATGCTCGAGAACGAGGCCGACAAGGTCGAGTCCGGCGACCGCGGCACCCTGCCGCCGGTGCTCGCATCGGCCCGCGTGTGGCTCGACGAGGCGGGGATGTCCCAGTGACGAACGTCGACCTCCTCGAGCGCACGCTCGGGCACATCGAGACCAACCCCGACACCTGGGACCAGGCGACTTGGGTCCGGCCTGCCGACTGCGGCACCGCCCTCTGCTTCGCGGGCCACGCGATCGCGATCGCGCACCCCGACGCCCAGTTCCTGTCCTTCACCGGCATCGTCGTCTTGCACCCCGGCACGCCGCTCGAAGAGGACGTCGACATCCCCGATACCGCAGCCGAACTGCTCGGCCTCGACTGGCGCGAGAGTGAAGTCCTGTTCGACCCGAACAACAACCTGGACCGGCTGCGCAGTCTCGTCGCCGACCTGGTCGCCGGACGGCCGATCGACTTTCCTGCCGATGACGCGGCTGCCGAGGCGGTGGACGCCCGATGAGCGAGACAACCCTCCCGGCGCTGGCCATCTCCAACCCGCTGTGCGCCGTATGTCTCGAGGAGACCGACAGCGACGGCTACGGCTGGGACTGCAACGACTGCGGCATCCACTGGGACGAAGACGGCAGTGATGCCGAGTGGCTGTACCCCGACGACGGCCAGTGCCCCTCGACGTACACCCGTAAGCGCGGCGGCCTGAGCGTAGAGACCGAAACGTTCCGGTGCATGCGCATGGCGAGCCACGACGTCGCCCTGACACACGAGCACTCGGACTTGCTGTCCGGCTGGAAGACCGGCGGCCCGGGCGTGGGCGAGGTGGCCTCCGGTGAGTGACCCGACGCCTCTCGACATCCTGCGCGGCACCAAGGCGGCGCTGGAGCGCAACGGCTGGACCCAACACGACTACATCGACGGGCAGCAGCACGCGAACGGCACGCCGATCGCCGACTGCCGCGTCGACCTGAACGGCGCCCTCCGGATCGCAACCACCGGCGACCCGATCGGACACGACAGCCGCACAGCGTCGGAAGCCCGCGCACTCCTACTCCGACTCATCGGCGAGACGGGCTCGCCCTACATGGGGCTCGCCAGCTGGAACGACGAGGACGACCGGACCGTGGAGGACGTCTACACGCTGCTGGACACCGCGATCAAGCACGCCGAGGCGGGTGGCCACCATGCCTGACCGCACCGGCATCGACGCCGCGATCGAGCAGGTCGTCAAGACCAGCGGCGACCCGGAAGCGCTCGAGGAGAGCGTGCGGGAACTCGCGGGGCTGCTCGGCTACGAACTCGCGGCCAAGCAGCCCGATCCGGCCGCGATGCTCGTGCACGCGAAGTTCGGCGGCCACTACGAGCAGCACGGAGGCCGCGACGAATACGTCACCCCGTGCGGCACCGTCGGCGCGGCGAACCTGACCAGCCTGTGGAACTTCATCAGCTGCGACGGGTGCGTCAAGGCGCTCCTCGACGCCGGGCGCGGCCCTGACCCCAACCCTCAGCCGGTAGCGGCCGGGTTCTTCGAGCGGCTGCACTCCACGGCGGCGGTCGAGTACGAGACCGACGCGACCCCGCAGCCGGCCGACGGCGAGCGCGGGACGTGCGCCGAGTGCGGTGCGCCCATCGAGTACTTCGGCTGCCCGGACGCGCCCTACTGGCGCCACGTCGCGCACCCGGCCTACTGCCACGACGCCGAGTTGGGCGGCCCGGCATGAGCACTCAGCCGCGCCTTCACACCGTCGTCGTGTCGTTCGCCGACGCATGTGCGTTCGTCGCCGCCTGGCATCGACACCACCAGCCGCCGATCGGCCACAAGTTCAGTCTCGGCGTCGCCACCGACGACGGCGTGCTCCGCGGAGTCGCGATCGTCGGCCGGCCCGTCGCCAGGTTCCTCGACGACGGCCGCACTCTCGAAGTCAACCGTACGGCAACCGACGGCACCCCGAACGTCAACAGCAAGCTCTACGGCGAAGCGTGGCTGTCCGCCAAGCATCAGGGCTACACCCGGCTGATCACGTACACGCAGGCCGGCGAGACCGGCGCGAGTCTGCGCGGCGCCGGTTGGCGCGTCATCGCCGAACGGCCCGCACGCCCCGGCTGGGACAGGCCGAGCAGGCCGCGTGCAGCCAAGGGTAACGAGGGCATCCAGCGCACGCTCTGGGAGGTGGCGTCATGACCGAGTCGCCTGCCGAGACGGTACGCCGCGGCGCCGAGAAGATGCGGAAGCTCGCGTCCGACGCCACGCCCGGACCCTGGCGCAACCACGACACCTACGTGCCCGGCGGCGGCTACACCGCGACCGTGCTCGTCGGCGAAGGCAACGACACCAAGCCGCTCGCATGGGTGCCCAGCTTCAGCAACGACCCGAGCGAGATCGACCGGCAGGCGTGGCCCGATGCCGTCTACATCGCCGCCATGGACCCCAGCGTCGCGCTGCTCATCGCAGACCAGTGGGACGAGGTGGCCGACGACATGGAGGACTGTCAGGCCCGCGAGATCTTACGCATCCCCGCCTGGGCCAAGACGCGCGCCGCCGCGCTCAAGTTCCTCGGCGAGGAGCACTGATGCCCGCCAAGCGCGACCAGCGCGACCCCGGCGCCATCGACTGGCGCACCGCACGCGTCGCCGACATGCAGCCGTGCGTCGCCTGCAAACGGCCGGCGCACCTCCGACACCCCGTCACGAACCGGCCGCACCACAAGGTGTGCGACCCGGACGCCCAGCAGCAGGAGACGGGCGCCGCGTGACAGGGCGAGATATGCGGCCGGCGAGAGCGCCGGCACGAGACCCCACCCACTTCTGATCGACTGGAGAACTAGGCACGTGAGTATCGAGGCGAGCGCTTGGGTCTGGGAGTGTTCCCAGGCGAAGGGGGCGGGGCGCTTCATCCTGCTTGCCATCGCGGACAAGGCCCCGGCCTCGACCTGCCAGGCCTACGCGAGCTTGAGTTGGTTGCAGGACATGGCGAACGTGGGGCGCCCGGCCGTTGTGAAGGGCCTCAAGGATGTCCTTGCGTCGGGCGAGCTGGAGGTCGTCGAGGGCGAGACGGGCCCGTTCGGGGCGAGCGTCTATCGGCTTCCGAAGGCTGTTGGCTACGTGCCCGGCTCGGCCCGATCGGTTCGCAAACAGAACCGATCCAACGCGGCGGTAACACCCGCAGATGGCGTACAGGACGGTGCAATCGGTTCGGAAACAGAACCGATTGACGAGCACGGCGAAGATCCTTCCGGCGCCAGTGCGGATGGAATCGGTTCGGAAACAGAACCGGGAGGTTCGGAAACCGAACCGATCCAAGGTGGTTCTGAAACCGAACCGATTGAGGCGATCGGTTCGCAAACCGAACCGATCGAGGAAGGGCTCGACGGCCAATCGGTTCTGTTTTCGACATCAATCGGTTCGGAAACCGAACCACTACACAAGAACACAACTACTAATAGATCTACTAAAGAAACGCGCGCGTCGGCCAAGGCGTCCGCCCCCGGCCGCCCGGGAGGCAAGGGCGACGACCGGACGCCCGTCAACCCGGACGCCTTCGCTGCGTTCTGGAAGGCCTACCCGAAGAAGGACTCGAAGCCCGCCGCGATCAAGGCGTGGAACGCGGCCTTCGAGCGCGACGCGGAAACCAAGCCCGAAGTCGTGATCGCCGGCGCCCAGGCGTACCGCGACTGGACGCGCCGTGACCCGAAGTACACGAAGAACCCGGCCACATGGCTCAACAACGACTGCTGGGACAACGAGTACGAACCCGACCGGCCGAACTCCAACGGCGGCCACCAGCCCTACCTCGAGGCCGACGGCGGCTACGAGTTCGGAACCGACTTCTTCGACGAGGACCCGCGATGAACGACATCACTCGCACCAACCCCATCCCGGTCGGGGACCTGCTCAACGGATCCCGCCTTGCCGAGGCGCGCCGCGCCCTCGACGCCGGGCTGATCGAGATCGAACCCGACGAAGACCGGCTCACCCCCGAGCAGGTCGCCGCCGCCAACCGGGCGCGTGCCCTCGCATGGCACGAGGCGCACACGTGGCGTCTGTTCGCCGGGTCCCGGGTCAGTCACCCCGGAGTGATCGAGTGGGCCCGGCGGTACATCGCCGGCAATCTCGGCCCGCGACATTCGCTGCTGTTGCTCGGCCGGGTCGGAGCCGGCAAGACCCACCAGGCGTTCGGCGCGTTGCACGCCATCGCCGACTCCGGACACCCGCCGGTCACCTGGCACGCCACGACCGCCGCCGACCTGTACGCGGGCATGCGCCCCGGCGGCTGGGCCGACGCGGAGGCCGAGTTCGCCCGGTACGCCGAGGCAGATCTGACTTTGCTTGACGACCTCGGGGCGTCGAAGGACTCCGAGTTCGTCGAGGACACGACCCTCCGGTTGATCAACCACCGGTACGTGAACCAGCTCCCGATGATCATCACGGCGAATGTCAACCCCCGCAACCTGCGGTCACAACTCGGCGACCGCACCGCCTCCCGCTTCGCCGCGTTCTGCACCCCCATCGAGTTGACCGACGAGGACCACCGGAGGGCCCGATGACCGCCGTCTACGATGCGGCCCCCGCCGCCGAGTACTACGAGCCCGAACCCGCGTCCGAACAGGGCCAGTTCGACCTCGCCGCCGAACGGTTCGTCCTCGGCGCAATGATCCTCGCCGCCGCCGACAGCCCGATCATCGACGAGATCGGCAGGCTCGTCACGCCCGAATCGTTCTACTGGCCCTCCCACCAGGAGATCGCCAGCGAACTGCTCGCGCTGCGCGCATCCGGCAAGCCCACCGACCTCGCCACCCTCGTGCGGCACTTCGGCCGGACCCGGCGCCTGAACGCGGTCGGCGGCGTCGACTACCTCTCCAAGCTCCTGACCGAATGCCCCTCGAGCGACATCGGCCCCTGGCACGCCGAAGCAGTGCGCGACTACGCGCTCCTGCGCGCGATGGACACCGTCGGAACCCGACTGAGCAGTATGGCCCGGCGTCCCGGCACCGACCGCGCCGACATCCCCGAGCTCTACGACACCGCACTCAAGACTCTCGACGTCGCCCGCAGCCGGATCCCCGGCCGCACCTTGACCTACTCGGGCGACCTGCTGCCGGATGCGCTCGACCGCATCGAGAACCCGGAGCAGATCACCGCGATCCCCACCGGCTACCACGACCTCGACGAGTTGATGTACGCGGGCCACCGGCCCGGCGAACTCATCATCGTCGGGGCGAGGCCGTCAACCGGGAAGACAATCGTCGGACTGGATTTCGCGCGTCACGCCGCGATCAAGCAGCACATCCCGACCCTGTTCGCGTCGATCGAGATGCGCACGAGCTCAATCATGAACCGGCTCATCGCGGCCGAAGCCCGTGTCGCACTCAACCGCATCCGCTCCGGCGAATGCACCGACGACGACTGGGTGCGCATCGCCGCCCGCATGCAGGACATCACCGAAGCGCCGTTGTGCATCGACCACACGCCCAAGATGAGCGTCGCCGACCTCGACCAGGCTGCGCGCGACATGAAGCGGGAACGCGGACTCGGGCTCATCGTCGTTGACTACCTGCAGATCATGGCACCGCCCAAGGCCGAAAATCATCGGCTCGCCATCGGCAACCTCGCCAAAGACCTCCGCGAACTCGGTGAGAAGCACGAGGTGCCCGTCATTGCCCTTGCGCAACTCAACCGCGGCCCCATGAACCGCACCGACAAGCGGCCCCAGATGTCCGACCTGAAGGAGTCCGGCGACCTCGAGGCGCACGCCGAAACGGTGATGCTGCTGCACCGCGAAGCCCAATACGACCCGGAGTCCAAGCGTGCCGGCGAGATCGAGATCATCCTCGCCAAGCAGCGCGACGGCGCCACCGGTGAAGTCACCCTCTCCTTCCAAGGCCACTACGCCCGCTGCCAGTCGATGGCGCGCGACTGGGCGCCCGGTGGCGTGCTCGCAAACGGCGGCGCCGCATGACCGCCCGGCGCGCCCCGTCCCGAACCAACGTCGCCAAGGAGGCATCGTGACCGTGCACTACCAGGACGAGCAGGTGACGCTACACCTCGGCAACTGCATCGAAGTGCTGCGCGAGATACCCGACGCGTCGGTCGACGCCGTCGTCTGCGACCCGCCGTACGCCCTCGCGAATCTGCACCCGGACATCGTCATCGACGCACTCACGCACTGGCTCACTGGTGACCGCGACTACATCCCGACCGGCCGCGCCGGCTTCATGGGCGCCGACTGGGACGGGTTCGTGCCGCCGCCTGCCGCGTGGGACGAATGCCTACGCGTCCTCAAGCCCGGCGGCCACCTGCTCGCGTTCGCCGCCCCGCGCACCGCCGACCTCATGGGCCTGTCCATCCGCATCGCGGGCTTCGAGATCCGCGACTCGATCCACTGGCTGTTCGGCTCGGGCTTCCCTAAGGGCCAGGACATCGGCAAGAGCATCGACAAGCAGCGCCAGGACCGTTCCGACGTTCTGCGGGTAACCGCGTGGCTCTCGAGCGCTCGACTCGCGGCCGGCTGGACCATCAAGCAGATCGACGGTCTGTTCGGCTTCAACGGCATGGCCTCCCACTGGTGCGCGACCGAGAACAAGGCGGCGACCGCGCCGACGCTCGAGCAGTGGGTGAAGCTCCGCGACGCCATGGGCTTCGACGACGCCGAGATCCTGCCGCTCGTTGAGTTCGTCAACGTGCGTAAGGGTGAGATCGGTGAGGCCTGGGCGCAGCGCGAGGTCGTCGGCGAGGCAAAGCGCGTGCGCAGGCCGTCGGCCGTGCAACTTGCCCCGCTCAGCAACGGCTCCTACAGCGTGACTGCGCCCGCACTCGATGCGGCGAAGCACTGGCAGGGCTGGAATACGCAGCTCAAGCCCGCACACGAGCCGATCATTGTGGCCCGCAAGTCCACCGGGTTCAACACCACCGTCGCGAACGTCTTGGAATGGGGTTGCGGTGCAATCAACGTCAACGGGTGCCGAACCCAAGCAGATACGAACCGCCGTCGCGTCGAAGGCGAACGCAGCGAAGCGGGAACGCGAAGGTGTCCTGTTCATGGACTGCCCGATCTGCGGCACGCCAATGCGCAAGCACCGCTCGGTGGTCGAGCGGGCAAAGAACCCCGTGACGTGCTCCCGCCCGTGCCGGAGCGTTCAAATGTCTCGGCAGAGGAACCATCGGTACAACGGCGGGGTCTGGCTCGACAAGCGAGAGGGCTACCGCAAGATGGCGACGGCCCACATGGCGCCCGAGGACTTGGCGCTCCTCCCGGACCCGCCCCCTCGCGAGGTGTTCGAGCATCGAATGGTGATGGCACGAGTCCTCGGTCGACCACTTCTGTCGACCGAGATGGTTCACCACATCAATGGCGTGAAGGACGACAATCGGCCCGAGAACTTGACCTTGACGGACTGGTCGACGCACTCCCGGGAGCACCGACTGATCGAGCGCGAGCTGATCAACCTGAGGGCCCAGAACAAACTCCTATTGCTTGCGCTTGCGATCATGTCGCGACGGTTGGAGTAGGCGGCGGCCGCTGGCCCACCAACGTCGTCTTCGGGCACGCCGAGGACTGCGCCGACGAGTGTGCGCCCGGCTGCCCGGTGGCGGAACTCGACCGGCAATCGGGCGCCTCCCCGAGCAATGCCCGCACCAGTAAGGGATCAGGCGCGGGCACGGGCTACTCAGAGGGCTGGGGCGTACGGAGCCAGTCGTGCCACGACGACGCAGGCGGCGCGAGTCGATTCTTCCCGGTTTTCCGCTACGAGGCGAAGGCCCCGACGTCTGAGCGGCCGAAACTCGCCGACGGCACGCAGCACGCCACGGTCAAACCGCTCGCCCTCATGCGCTGGCTCGTTCGGCTCGTCACCCCGACCGGCGGTGTCGTCCTCGACCCGTTCGCCGGCAGCGGCACCACGCTCGAAGCGGCCGTGCTCGAGGGCTTCCACGCGGTCGGGATCGAGCGCGAAGCCGACTACGCCGACCTGTGTGTGCAGCGGCTGTCGAAGCCGTTGCAGCCGTCGCTGTTCGGCGATGCCGCGTGACCTTCAACCCGACCGAGCCTCGCTCCACTTTCCAAACCGGACCGAACTGACTCCAAAGTCAGCAACAAGCTAGCACTTCAACCCTCGAAAGGCTTTGACATGACGACGCAACGGGCCCGCACCGTCGGGCACATGGAGCCGGCGGGCAAGCGCCGGGAGATCGCCGGGCCGAAGCCCGGGTTCACGCAGAGCGGCGCCCCGGATTCGGATTGGCGGAAGTGGGCGGCGTGCCGGGCTGACCGGCTCAGGGCGCGGAAGCTCTCGCCGTCGATTTTCTTTCCGACGTCGGTGGTTGCCGCGTCGGATATCGCGGACGCGGAGCGGGCGAGGGCGATCTGTGTCGAGGAGTGCCCGGTGCGGGCGCAGTGCTTGCGGTTTGCTGACGCGTCGGGTTGTAGCGACGGGATTTTCGGTGGCCTTGATGGCGATGAGCGTCGTGCGGCGAAGCGGAAGGCGCTGCGGGCTCGGGCGAAGTCGGCGGGCGAGGACGCATGAGCCACGCTGCCGCCGCGACCCTTCCGGGGGTCATTGGTCGCCGGGAGGCTCCGGGGCCGTCAGGCGGGCCCCTGGGGGCCTTCCCGGGGCCCTCTGGCCTCGACCCGTCGGCGCCGGTTCTGTCTTTGCCCGAACGCGCCGTCCTGAATTTGATCGCCGACGGCATGCCGAACGCCCGAATCGGGGAGCGCCTCGACCTGACCCGCCACGAGGTCGGGGAGATGCTCCCGCGGATCGGCAGGGCGATCGGGGCGCCGGATTGGCGTTGCCGGTCGGTCTCGCCGGGCTACCGGGCGGCGTTGACGGCGGCCGGCTACCGCTCGGGCGCGTTGCGGCCGTCGCCGGTCCCGGCCGCGGCCCCGGATGTGCCGCCGTTGCTTGCGGCTGTGCTTCCGGCGGTTGCCGCGCATTCCTCGGATGATGTCGCGGCGGCGGCGTTGGGCGTGTCGGAGGGCACGGTGCTCAGTCGTGTGCGGCGGTTGATGGAGTTGTTCGAGGTGTGGAACCGGGCGCAGTTGCTGCGTGCGGCGGTCGATGCGCGGGTGTTGTTGGTGCCGTCGCTCGTGTTGGCGCCGGAGTTCGTCGGGGGCGTGTCGCCGGAGGGCCGCCGGTTGTTGACGGATCGCCAGTTGGAGGCTTTGCGGCTGGTGGCGCGCGGCTTGACGGATCACGCGATCGCGGCCGAGTTGGGGATCAAGGAGGGTGGGGCGCGGGCGTTGATGGGCCGCGTCATGAAGATCCTTCATGCGCCGTCTCGTGCGAACGCCGTGTGGCAGGCCTGCGGGCTGGGTCTGCTGGAGCCGGGGGCGCCGG
>FTJE01885056.1_pt1 | contig 12185 bp, 13 predicted proteins | sample 1658251 | NCBI WGS metagenome assembly FTJE01 (sample SAMEA3914810, study PRJEB12502) | metagenome | biome: forest; material: soil | place: Canada | collected 2011-08-04 | depth 0.1 m | reverse complement strand
CTCCGAGCAGCAAATAACGACCCGAACGCAGTTGCCAGATCGTTGCCATCTGTTTCAATAATTTGGGCGAGGGACTGAAAAACATCAAGGTTATTGAAGAGGTCGGGTAACGCGCTTCCTACCAAGAAATTAGCCAACTGTCCCATCATGTTGTTCGGGTCATAGTTGTCTAATGCGGTAGCCGCTTCGGGAATACCCGCATTCGCAAGGTCGGATGAATGATCGGCCAGATTGTCCGACACGCCGCCGACTATTGTTTGTGCGTTGTATAGGTTTCCTGTCAACGTTGGGTCAAACTGATCCCCGTTTTGGAAGATGGTGAAGACGGAATCCACTGTGGAATTCGCGTCTAATGTGGTGTTGGCGATGGCGGTATTGGCGTCCATTATGCACTACTGGGAAGATTGGGGTAGTAAGGTGAGTTTCCGACGAACGTGTAGCCGACCCGAAGTGCTGAGTTTCCACCAGTCGCTCGGTTGGCTACATGTAGCCAACCCGGACTGCTTCCGCCCGCGTATTCAAGAAGGAACTGGGTATACGGGATTTGGGCACCATTAACGAATTTTACGGCTAGTTGTCGAAGTGCTTCGCGGCTTAAACGCTGGCCATTTGCATCAAATATATGCAGATCGGCGGCCGAGCCTTTGTTATGATCCGATCCGTTCGTGTTGTTTCTAAAACCACTTCCGATCTTGAAAGTGTAACCTGGGGTATTTGCAGCAAGCCAGGGGCCTACCAACTCAAGCGAATTTGTTGCTAGGTATTTCAAGTTGCACATCACGGTCGCCCGAGACATGCCTAATGCGGTTGTTGACGGGATAGTATGATCGTTCTGGCCTTGATAAAGTGCATTAGACAGCATCGCCACCGTGAAATTCGGCGAGAGTTGAGTAGAATCGGGGCTATCGTTCGTGAAGCTGCTACACGCGACCGGCGCGGACTTTGCGTTGCTTGGGGTCGTTGAGACGGAGTTGGCTGTCTGCTGAGAAGGTTGGGACGCGCGATTAATTGAATCTGCCGTGCCGGGACCGAAGCGGCTGTTCAAATAAGCGGCGCGCTCCGAATCCGACATATCTTCCGTTTCCATACCCACGGAGTCGGCAGTGGCAACGTCCGGAGACACGCCATCCGGCCCCGGCGCAGCACCACCACCATCAACATAGTGGGATGACGCGCCGGTTATGACTTTGCCTTGCTGACCGTTCACAAGAACGATGCTTCCAACTCGGGCTACGGGATAGGTCATTTTTTCAGAAGAGACGAGGCGTTTACTGGGATTTCGATGCCGGTAGTCATCTTGGTGTATTGAGACGAAATATCAGCGCGGGGCTTGATCGGATCGCACAGCAAGTTCGTGCGTGGGAACCGGAAGCGAGAAGTAGCTTCGTCGGCCGTGGACATGAAAGGCGCGAAAGCCAACGCGGCCTGATTCGGTGCCACCATTTGCATCTGGGCGACGATCGGTTTTGAAACAGTGAACGAGTCATCGTCGATTGCCGACAGACGAGCAACAATTTCCTCACCAGTAATTAGACGGAAGCTAATGACTTCACCCTTTTCAAGGGTAGGTTTCTTTTCAATAAGCATTTAGAAAACTCCAAAATATTGATTAGTTTACTATTCTGAGTCCCGAGAATCTATTTGTTTTTCACGAGCAATTCTGGCTTTTCTTTTCCCGCCAGTATTTTGGCAAGATGTTCCGCTTTTCTCTCCGGTGTATAATAAGCTTCGATTTTTTTCCTTCGGTTTTCTTCCCCTTCGGGGGTCACCCAACTTCCGCGTTCTTCAACAGGTTTGCGCCGGAGTGAATAAATACAATCACTACTCTATTAGGAGAATAAAAAGTTGGCAACGCTCATCTCGCCCGGCGTCGATGTAGAGATCATTGACGAAAGTTTTTACGGTGGTGCTGGTCCGGGCACTGTCCCGCTGGTCGTGATTGCAACGGCCGCTAATAAGATTGCTCCGTCCGGCACCGGTATTGCTCCGTATACGGCTCCTTCCGAGGCTGGGATTTTGTTCCAGGCGACCTCGCAGATGGAACTCATCCAAAATTTCGGCAATCCCATCTTTAAAAACGTTCAGGGCACTCCGGTCCACGGCTACGAACTGAACGAATTCGGCCTGATGGCTGCTTATCAAGCTCTCGGTATGTCGAACCAATGTTACGTTCTTCGTGCGCCGATCGACTTGTCCGCACTTGAGCCAAGCACTTCGGCTCCGACTGGCGCTCCGATCGCGGGCACCTATTGGCTCGATCTCTCGGCTACTGCGTGGGGCGTCTTCCAATCAAACGGCAATCCCAGTGCTGGTTTGGCCTGGGTCAATCAAAAAACCCTAGCCGCGACGACTTCGAGCGTTGTGACGAACAACGGTATCGACACTCCGTCTACCTCGTTCGGCTCGGACGGTAATTTCTGTGTTGTCGTTACGATGTCTGACAACCTCGTCTATGAGCGCATCTCCGGCGCGTGGTATCAGGTTGGCACTTCGCAGTGGCAAGCCCAATATCCGACTGTTGCAACGGGTAAGACTTCGCCCACCAACGTTCTGTCCAGCGACGTTATCACCCTTAACGGCGCTTCGGTCCCATTGTTCACTTCAACCGGTGCTTTGTCGGAAGTTGTGACCAATATCAACAACGCTAACATCGCCAACATCGTCGCCTCGATTTCGACCTCGGGCGCTCTGGTTATCACCAACACGGCTGGTGGCGCGATCACTATCGCGAACAGCAACGGCACTCCGCTGACAACCTTGGGTATTACCCAAGGCACACAGAATGGTGTCACCATTTACTACACCAATGACGCTTCCTATCCGGCAAACTCGGTCGCTGGCTCCGTCTGGATTAAGGGTAGTCAGCCCAACAATGGCGCAAACTGGAATGTTCAAGTCTATAACGGCACGACCGCTACTTGGCAGCTTCTGAGTGCTCCGCACTACCCATTCAATTCGTCTCTCGACGACGGTATCTCGTCCAAAGACGCCGCTGCAATCAGTGCACTGGGTAACACTGCCGTGGGCAACATTTATGTCGGCTACGACGCGTCGAATGGCACCCAGCAACTGCGTCGTTGGAATGGCACGATTTGGCAGAACTTGTCTTACGAAGCAGGCACGATTGCTCCGACGACGGCTCCGGCTGCTGGCACGATGTGGTATAACACTCAGCTTGCTGTTGACATCATGTATGGTGATGGAAACCAATGGATCGGCTACCGTCGCAAGTTTTCGGGCACTGATCCGAATGGTGTGATTGTCAGTGGTTCGCAACCGACCCAACAATCGGGTGGTGCTCAACTGGTTGACAACGATCTGTGGTTGGATTCCAGCAACACCGAAGAATATCCTCTGATCTATCGCTACACGGCTTCTACTTCAACGTGGACCTTGATCGATAACACAGACTCGACATCCCCGTTCGGTATCGTTTTTGCTGATGCACGCCAAGATTCCGGAACGAACTACACCGGAAACAACGCGAACAATTACAACTACAATTCGACGGCCGCTGCGGATTTGGCATTGTCCAGCTTCGTTGATCCGGATGCTCCGAACCCAAGCCTCTACCCGGATGGTATGCTTCTGTTCAACACCCGCGCCAGCACGAACAACGTCAAGGAATGGAATCCGACCTATTTCAACAAAGGCGGCTTTGATCCCAACACCGACTATACGCAGAATACCTATCAAAATGGCAACAATGCCGCGACCTTCCCACCGCTGGCTTCTGCTGGCCGCTGGGTTACGGCGAGCGGTAACGAAACGACCGGTGCGCCGTATATGGGCCGTAAGGCTCAGCGTGTCATGGTTGTCCGTGCCCTGCAATCCGTCATCGAGACCAACCAAGACATTCGCTCGGAAATCGTCAATTACAACCTAATCTGTGTTCCGGGTTATCCGGAACTGATGACGGACATGGTTTCGTTGAATGCCGACGAAAAGCAAGTTGCTTTCTGCATCGGTGACACTCCGATCCGTCTCGATCCGTCCGCTACTTCGGTTCAAACGTGGGCCACGAATGGAAATGATGTTGCCGCAACCGGTGAAGATGGTTTGACCATCGGCGACGATTACACGGGTGTCTACTATCCGTGGGGTCTGAGCACCGATTTGTCTGGCAATGAAATCATGATCCCGCCGTCGTCGGTGGCTCTGTGCACTATGCTCTACAACGACCAAGTCGCCTATCCGTGGTATGCCCCGGCTGGTTACCGCCGTGGTCTCGTCACTAACGCTTCTTCCGTGGGCTATCTGACTGCTGCTGGCACCTACCAGCCGGTCATTCTGAACCCAGGTCAGCGCGATACCCTGTATTCGAACAAGATCAACCCGATTGCCTACATTCCGGGTCGCGGTCTGATCGTCTACGGTCAGAAGACGCTTGAGCCGACTGGTGAATCCGCTCTGGATCGCATCAACGTCGCACGTCTTTGCAACTACCTTGCCTACCAACTCGACATTCTGGTCAAGCCGTTCCTGTTTGAACAGAATGACTCTCAGACCCAGGCATCTGCCCAGGCGGCCGTTAGTGGCTTCCTCAACGGTCTTGTTGGTTTGCAAGCCATCACGGACTACGCGGTTGTTTGCGATAGCACGAACAACACGGCGGAGCGTATCGATAACGATGAATTGTGGATCGACGTCGCCGTCATTCCGGTGCACTCGATTGAATTCATCTACATCCCTGTTCGTATCTTGAACACGGGTGCGAACCTCGCAACAGCCGTATCGTCCACGGTATCCCTGTAAAGTAATTAATAACGTTCACAGCAAATAGGGTCGGGAAGAAATTCCCGGCCCTTTTTTCTAAATATAAGGGTCGTGCACTGGAAATGTATACCAGTGGAAAGCGAGACGTTTTCGAAACGGTTTCAATCTTTTTACCGTTGCCAGGGCTGGGGATTCGAGAGATAGTAGTTTCGATAGTTATTGACGGCAGTTGTTTTGCATAGTTAAATACTCATGGATTGGCTTAAAATCTATCCACTGCTACGGACGAAAGTCCTGAACCAATAATCTGACGATTGGCGACTTGGAGGCGATTACTAGCGCGTAACGGTATCGCGGTTTGATAGTAGAACCGTGGTTGTCAGAGCACGGGGAGTTCACCCTGTTAGGCAGTTTTTAATAACTTGAGGGGACGGCATCAGATGCCGTCCCCTTTTTATAGCTCGTCTTCGTCACTGCTCTGGAACCAAATGTTGTCTCGAACCCACGCCATCGCCTTTTCGAACGTAGGGAATTTGTCTTTGAATACCGGCCGATGCCGATATTCGTTGAAAATCTGATAGCGACCGATCTCGCCTTCGTCGCGGTCGTCGTCGATCAAGATCGAAAATATGCCGGTCATTTCTACGTTGGGGTTCGAGACGCCAATCAGCTTGCGCATCTTCCCGTCAATTGCGCAGGGCCTTATATAGCCCATGAGCTTTTGTGCGCCGTTCAGTTGCTTGTAGAAATCACCATGGTTGGTGAGTTTGAACGAAAATTGTTTAGTGGATACGTTGACGCCGTTGGTAGAAAGCCCCAGCTTATTCAGGAACTTTTCCATTGCTCGATAGTGGTCCATTCCTTTATTGCCGCTAGTATCCAACATAAAAGTGATCTGATCACTGGTCATATCGTCGAAATTATCCGGTATGCCCTTTAGTGCTTGCTTCGTTTCTTGATCGACCAGTTTCTGACGCATACCATTGAGCCGAGCGATCTTACGGTTGAGAACATTCAATTCGGCCAGGAGAGGGGCGATCTTCGCGTCAAGGCTTTCGATAGTTTCGGCCATATTATTTCTCCTTCTCGGTTTCATAGGACGTGAGTTCGAATTTGGTTTTGATCGTATCCCAGTTCTTGACGAGGAATTCGCGCGCCGCCGCCTCATCGGCGTGATTACCCTTGAGAAAAACCCAACGCCAGCCGCATTTTTGTTCCGCGTCTTTGACGATGAGACGAATTTTCCAGTGGTCATGGCCGAAGCGGCTGGGCACAGAAACCATTCCGCAAATCAAACCGTCGAGTTTGACATCAACACTCGCGTATGGATTGCCGATGGCAGAGAGACCGGTTTCGCGCGGTTGCTTCTTAAAAGATAAACGACCAGCCATTTTTCGATCTCCTCTATCGCCACAAATTCAGATTACTACAGATCAAGCAGAAGGCAAGTAAAAATAAACACCGAGTTTAATGGAAGCTCCTAAATACAAGAATAAGAACAATACCCTTTAAGGGTGGGAGAATTACATTGGCGACAGTGCAAAATTTTGGTGTTCCTCTCGGTGGTGGAACTGGTCGTGGCGGTCTTCTGCAACCCAAGTCGAAGCAGAAATTCCGCGTTCGCGTCACACAATTTGGTCCCGTTAACGGCGGCCTGGAACTTACTCAGCAGGTTGTTAGCGTTGGTCGTCCGAACGTCCAACAGACCGCAGTTGAAGTTCATAGCTACAACTCGATTGCCTACTACGCCGGTAAGGCCGTCTGGCAAGCGATCACTCTGACGGTTCGTGATGACGTCACGAACAGCGTTTCGGCTTTGGTCGGTCATCAGCTTCAAAAGCAGATGAACTTCTTCCAGCAGACGACGGCTGAGTCGGGTTCTAACTACAAGTTCCAAACTTACATTGAAACCCTCGACGGTGGCAACGACACCGTTCTGGAACAGTGGATTCTGGAAGGTTGCTTCCTCGAATCGTGTAACTACGAAGGCTTCGACTACGGTTCGGCTGACGCGATGACGATCGAAATGAGCATCCGTTACGACAATGCGACACAACAAAACGGTCTGATGCCGCTGACTCCGGAAATCGGTTCCGGCCCGATGATCGCCTAATAAGGGTCAAATAATAGCATGGCGGGTAGCAATAACCCCATAGGGGGCTACTTCATTCGTAGCCCCCGCCAAGCTTCCACCATCTTCGGTCTTGATGGTGCGAGTGCACCGAGACAGAAAAGTCTTTTCTACGTTCGCTTCAAGCAGAACGGACAGATTTCGACTTCTTCGATCAGTTCTGGTTGGCAAAACAATATGGGATTCCTCGTGAAGTCGATGGATCAACCATCGATCCAGCCACAGATAGAGGAAGTAAACCAATACAATAAGAAACGCCAAGTCACGGTTGGGTATAAAATCCAACCGCTTAAACTCACGTTGTTTGACACTGCTGACAATATGGTCATGCAGATGTGGAACGCTTATTCGAAGTGGTATTTCGGTGATTTTGGTCAGCAAAACGCCGCAAGTTTTTCATATGACGTGACGACGAACGTATTCAACGACAGTGGTTCTGGGTTCGGCTATCAACCGCGTCCGTCTACGGGCACCGACGATGCTACCGATCTCAACTCTCAATTTTTCTTCAGCACACTCGAAATTTATCGAGTTTTTGGTGGGCAATACACTCGTTGTGATTTGATCAATCCCAAGATCACGGCATTTGATCCCGATGAATTAGATTATGCTAGTAGCGAAGTGTCACTGATCAACATGACGCTCACTTATGAAGCCGTTCTATATCAAAATAATGGTCAACCAATTGACATTAGCCAGGATGGTGATGTCAATTCGGCATTTACTGGAATGTTCAACGGAGATGCTTATTCCGTAGAAGGCGCAACCCGTCGCCAAAATTTCGGAACTTCGAATCCTAACGCTTCGCAGTATCCATTACAGAGCCTGAACCTTTCTTCGCTGGCCTCGGCAGCATCCTCGATCATCAATTCTGTGAAGAACACCATCGGTGGTGGCTCGCTCGCCCAGTTCGGTAGTTATGATTTTGGGTCACTAAACTCCGGCGTCAGTCTTGGGGGCGGCACAGCGGCTGATATCTCCTATCTGGCCAGCGGTAATAATTCACTGTCATCATTGTTGAACTTGGGTTCTTCGTCCTCACCAAATCCAGAAGCCGCTCTTCTTGGAGGGGGCGGTAGCCAGCCCATGTCCGCCATAAGCGGTGCCACATATGACGCGACTATTGGTTCGTTATCTGGATCGGGTAATCCTGATGATAACGCGTATGCTGATGATTACATTCAGGATAATTTGGTCGGCCCCACGGCGGCTTCTGCCAGTTTGAGTGGAAACGCACCTTCGGATCAGACTTCGGGTGGTTCCGGACTTGCGCTTAACTCTCAGACCTATGGAATTGTGAACACTCAACTTCCATCATATAGCCAGATCGGCTTCAATTCTTCATCGTCCTCTAATTATGTCACAAACGGGACGCCAAACGATCCTGCCGATCAAACAATACCGCCGCAACCGATTGAACAGGCACAAATAAATCCCGCCGTAGTGATCACATCGTAATGCCTAATAAGTTTAGCAAAGGCGAATATACACTAAAGAACCCGAAGAAATATTTGGGTAAAACTCCGGTCATCTATAGATCGAGTTGGGAAATATCGTTGATGAAGGTGCTTGACGAAAACCCAGCGGTGCTGGGGTGGAGTTCTGAAAGCATATCCATTCCGTATTGTAATCCACTCACGGGTAAATGGTGTATGTATATTCCAGATTTCATGGCGATTTATCTCGACAAGAAAAATAAACAACACGTTGAAATAATTGAGGTAAAGCCAGAAAAAGAAAATCCGTTCGCGTCGGTGTCCAAGACTGGTGGTCGCCAAACGCGAACACAGTTGGTTCGTGCGATCAATCAAGCAAAATTTGGTGCAGCCATGGCTTATTGCCACAAACGTGGATGGGTTTTCCGGGTCATGACCGAACGCGATCTATTTGGGATTCCCGGAAAGACTAAGTAGTAGTATGACGAAGATGATCGAACATACCCTTGGCCTGCCTTCTATGGAAGAATTGCTCGCTAGTGATTTAGAGCGTCACGATATTGAAGTCGAGGTCGAAGAAGACGAGATTGAAGATGAAACGGTAGCTGTTTCGTCTCGGAAATCGGGACTTACGCTGGCCGAAGGTATGGCATTGGGTCTCCATAACGGGTCAGACCATGCCGACGCTATGGCGGAAGTTTACAAGGACATGCTCAAGACCGCGCGGGACTTGGTGGACCTGGGCTTCAATGTAGATACTCGCTCGGCCGCGACGATTTTCGAAAAATCGGCCATGTTCTATAAGGGCGCGATCGACGCGATGGACTCCAAGCGTAAGCGCGAACTCGACGCAATGAAACTCGTCCTCGACTCTCGTAAGCTCGAAAACGAGGAAAAGCGCCTCAATCATGAATTGGGTGAAAAACCGATTGACGCGGAAGCTACAATTCTCGAAGATAGAAACGAATTGATCAGACGTGCCCGAGAAATCGCAAAGAATGAGGCCGGTCAATAATAGCGTTCATTATGCGCGTGCACGACGCTGAGCGTTCACCCCAATATTTGTTATCATTCAGGACAAGCATGGGCCAGTCCTGAGCAAATAATGTGATGTCAAATTGGCAGTTCAAACCACCTCCGTTGCCGGTTCCAGTATTAAGGCCGGTGGCTGTAAAAATATTCGAACCCACATTCGCGCCAATCACATCGAAACTTATGTGACCTCTGTAGCCGGGATATCCTGTGGGTTCGCGACGGTTCTGTCCACACCAATTTGTTTTCTTTCCAATTGGGGCCGAATGTGAATTACTACATTTATCCAACCAGTAAATATGATCGAAGCGCACGTTGGTAAGCTTGAACTTACCAGGATTTCGACGCTTCAGATTCTCGTCAGTCCATGGTGACAAATGACCATTCAGCCATTGTTTTTGATAAAGTCTGAGGTAGTTTTCTTCTTGGCATAACCAATCCGCTATATCATCGAAGCTCTTCAAGCTTCGGAGTTCAAGCAGGCAGGCGTCGGCTTCGATCAGTTTGAGCCGCCTACGCTTAGCGCGCCTCCGACGCGCGGCATTGTCACAGACATGTTTTTTTTTTGAAGGAATCGGCATCTCCAAATAGCTGTCCACTGGCCATGCTTTTCCACATTACGACTCGCAATAAATTTCTCCGTTTTCTGATTGCGGTATAATGGCTTCGGAACGTGAAGTCGTCAACCAAAACGTCATAAATAACAAGAAACCGCTTTATTGGGGAACACCATGAGCTTGAAAAAATATATCGCTGAGACTGAACGCAGCTACAACTATCGTTTGAGAACCATTGCTGCGCTGGATGATGACGCGATGGATCGTATCGAGCGAATTGTAATGAAGTATCAACCGATCGACATCAGTCGCCCTCGCCACACGATGCTGCAAGCCAATCCGTTGGATTTCACCAACGTGGACGTTTATGCAGCCGAGGTCTGGATTGTTGATTTCGTTCTTGGTCTGCCCGCGAGTGGCTATGCGCTCGGTGAGGAAATTCGTTCGGCCTTGGGGCTTCGTGAGCGCCATGTCATCGTTCGTGGGTCGAATGATCCTACCGAAGTTGAATCGGAGCGTATCTTGGCTGGCAATGCCATCGGTAAAGAAGCAGCCAAACTTGGCTTGAAGCCGTCAGGTCTGCTCACCGATCCGGAATACTCCGAAGTCACACCTGTTGCTGATTTATACGGGAAGGAACATAACGAACGCTTCCTCGATTATCTGCGCACGGTGGAGAAGGAGCGCAACGAAGCGATGAAGGTTGATCCGCTGTCGCCTCTGTTTAGCTGGCTCGATATGCCAGATCAAGACGTTCCGACCGACGAAGGCACTTATAACGACAACATCCCCGGTGCACCGCGCTTGGGTAAAGCTGGTGCTCGCACCGATGGTTCGGATGCTGCGCGTGAAGGTAATCTGGATGATCGCAAGCGCACCTATAAGCGCTTATATGGTAAGACCGGCCAGCGCACATTGCTGGGCAGCACGGTTGATACAACGAAAGACCCGAAATGAGCTATCCTGCACTAACTTTGGATCGCCTTCAGAATATCATAAACTCTGGTGGCATCGACGATGATGACATCGCACAAGGCGTTCAGTTTAGCCCCACGGGTTATCAAAAGCTGGCGGCCAAAATGGGCGTGCGATTGAATGAAATTCGTAATATGGTCAATGAACTCATTCAAAAAGTTCGCAATGAGAATTCTACTGATTCCGAAGACGAGTTCGCAATTACAGAAGACGTCGGAGACGAATATACATTCGAGGCCGACATACTCGGGAACATGACTGTTCGCAATACCAAGACCGGCGAAGAGAGCTATGTTCAAGGTTCCGAAGCGGCCGAATTGAAGCAAGCCCTTGATCATCATCCAGATAATGCTCAGGATATTCTGGCTCAATATATGGAAGAAGCCGAGCCGGTCATGGAGGATGACGAAGAAGGCGAACATAGTTATGAAGCTGAGCTTGATGATACCAAAGGAACCTATAACTTTCCTTGGAAATACGGCACCAAGCATGGCACTGCTACTGTTGAATATTTTAAGAAGGGCGACAAGCCCGTTTTCAACGTAATCTCGATTCGCAATGCGTCTGGCGATGAAATTAGGCCTCTACCTGCGCTCGAAATTGAAGTAAAGAAGCAGGCGGAAGCTTTTATCGGAGACGCCTAACATGCGCCTGGGCGATCTTTTTTACGACCCGATCCTACGCGAATCGGATGCCGAGCACCATGCGGCATTGCGCCAGACTGGTTTTTTCGGCAAAGCCGGAGCAGGATGCATATTCCTCGCGCGCTCAACGGGGCGCATCCTCCTAGCACACCGCTCAGAAATGGTTGAACAGCCGGGAACGTGGGGCGGTTGGGGCGGCGCGATCAACTCTGGCGAAGACCCGGAGCAGGCAGTTCGTCGTGAAGTCGCCGAAGAAGCAGGCTATCATGGTGATTTTGACATGGTTCCATTGTTCGTCTTCAAGAAAGATAGCTTCCGCTATTATAATTTTTTGGTCGAGGTCGATGACGAGTTTCGACCCGTGCTTGATTGGGAAACTCAAGGTTCCCGGTGGTGTGAGTGGGGTGAATGGCCGCGCCCGTTGCATTTTGGGCTCGTTTCCCTGTTCAATGATCCGGGAAGTGTGCGTCGAATCGAGCGGGCCATAAACGCGCCTCGCGACTAATTTTTCGTTTGCCATTCGATATATTTCATGTGAATGTCGGCCGATTAAATTGGAGCGATTCCCATGGCATTTGGCGAAGTTTGCGGTGATGACACTCGTGGTATGATCCTGCACGGCGAAATGGGCGATCTCGAAATGGCCTGGGAACCCGAGAACGACGAAAAGATTCGTGCCTTCATCAAGAAGAAG
>FTJE01883280.1_pt1 | contig 12242 bp, 20 predicted proteins | sample 1658251 | NCBI WGS metagenome assembly FTJE01 (sample SAMEA3914810, study PRJEB12502) | metagenome | biome: forest; material: soil | place: Canada | collected 2011-08-04 | depth 0.1 m | reverse complement strand
CGCGTCTTCGGGCAAAAAAGAAGTTGCTTTTACAATTTTCGACCATAATTCCGGATTACGTTTTGAAAGCCAACGACAGTTGAAACGATCGGTATTTTCTTTTAGATAGAGTTCAAGTTCATTCTTCATGAACCTATTTATCTAAAAAATGAAAGAAGGTTACGCCTTTATCATTGGTTTATCCGATGATGAAGCTATATCCCTCCGATTGGTCAATGAGATTCTTCAATTCTTCGTCTAGCTTGGTGATCTCGGCTTCGGCTTCCTGCTTCAAGGCATCACCATTGAGCGTGATGCCGCCTTGCGGACCGGCGTATGACGAGAAGGTGCTACGCGCCGTGCCTAGCATAAGTTTGGCCTGGGCGATCGCATAGCTACGAATCCATGGCTTGGCGTAGACATCGTTGATCAGAATTTCTTCCGGCCGAGCATTGAATACGTGAAGTCCGACGTTTTCGGGAGCACCAAAGCGACGGTGGAAGGTAATTTTCTTCGTGGATGCGTCCCAAGTGAACATGACGTCTCGGCCAAACATGCGACCGATCAAGCTTTGATACTGCATGGCGAAATCGTAAGTCGCCAAAAGCCCAGCGCCGGTTGTGCCCAACTGGGCCGGGTTTTGAATCATGTAGATATTGTTTGTGAATGCCAGAGAGAACGGATCGATCGCCGCGCCGCCTGAGCTACCGAGCACGTTACGATAGACTGATTTGACTTCTTGGATTTCGTCGGGGAGGGTATAGGTGGCCACGTCCGGCTGAACGTCAACGAATACAAAGCTCTCTTCGATAGCATTACCAGAACGTTGACGATAACGATCGAGCGTGACCGTGATGCAGTAATCGAGTTCTCTATGCTCAAGTTCGACCTTGATCATGGTGCCGCCCAGAGCAAGTCTGATTTCCTGCATCAGACGCTCACGCGCAGTGATCTTCGGAGTCTGAGGCGAATGTGCGAATTGCGACGGGGGCGTATGAGGGGGCATGGTTATTCTCGACGATTACCCTGTATTTATCGCCGACGATCACGAAATATTAAGAAGCCTTTGCGACGAGCAACTTACCTGCATTGTATGCGTGATAGAATTCATCGATGTTGGAAATGGGTTTGCCGCCTTGTTGTGGTCGAACGACAAATGTGTCGGCCAACCGTTGCCACAATTTCTTGGACGCAGGCGTGTGATCGCTGTCTGAGACGATAGCTACACCGGTTTCCAGCAAATAAGAATAGAACTGGAAACCATAATTTTGACCGCGAATCTTTGGATCGAGCCAAATGTGCTTGACCCGAACAAAACCCGGCTTAAGCTTTGTGACGCGAGCACGGCCGACCGGGTTACCCCAAGCATCCAAAAAGAAATATATTTCGCGACTCCGATCTTTATCGTTTAGTATTAGATCGCAATCGCCAAGTTGCGCGACACGGTGCGATTGCTCGATTTCTTCCGGCCATGAGGTATCGCGTCGAGTAGAATTCACATCGTCATCGAAAGGTGGAATCACGCTGATTTCGGTGACAATACCTTCGGCCGCATATTGATGTTCGTATTCTTGATCCTCGTCACCATCACCATCAGGATCAGAAATAGCACTGTCACTGATGGTGACGTTTACAAATCCTAAAGCACGGACGGCCGAATAGACTGCGTTGACACAACCGGCTGAGTTGTCGCGAAAATACCAGACGCCGGTGACGACGATCGGCGTCTCTTTATCGAAACCCAACGACGCGATTTTCTTCGCGACTATGCGAGACCAATGGTCGCCAGTATTATCGTCTGCTCTAATCCGAGCACCAAACCCGGCTTCTTTACCGGCATCGAAGGCGGCCAGGACCGCCGCACCGAGCACCGGATACCTAGGAAGCTCATCGCTCAGTTCGCCGTCTACGATCAACGTTCGGCCTTCCCATGAACTAATGAACGATGCCAAGGTATTCCGTGCAATTTGCGCATCTTGGCGGCCAAGATTGAAATCCGCAGAGCCGCAACCAGAGCCAGGGTGCACCACGATCATCAGTGGAATCAACGTGGTTGCTCTTTCGAGCAGGTTCAGGATTTCGCGCATCTTCATGAAGGATATTTAGGATCAATAAATAACGACATGGCACAAATTTCTCTTTGGGACAATGACCGGCACGGGCTGAACTACAAGTTCATCGACGGGCACATTTCGACATATTTCAACGTGTCTGGCACGGCCGTATACGTGCACAAATACCTCGGGGTCTATGATCAGTCCGCGAATGGAATAGCGAATGCTGCGCTTATGGACGGTGGCATCACTGCGATTCAGGATGCACTCTTCCTCGAAAACCGAGACCGAGCCTACGACCCCACGATTATCGAGCTTCGAGGCATCTACAATGTTGCGGACGTTGACTTCGATCTTCGTCAGTTTGGCTTGTTCCTCCAAAACGATACAATCTTCCTTGAATTGCATCTAAATGACATGGTCGCATTGCTCGGCCGACGCATTGTGCCGGGGGACGTCATTGAACTTCCGCACCAACGCGACGATACCATTCCCGGTTCGGAAGACAACGTGGAAGCGCCCGCGCTGAACAAATTCTATTCGGTCGATGACGCAAATCGCGCGTCTGATGGCTATTCTGCGACTTGGTGGCCCCATATCTGGCGCTTGAAATGCACGCCCCTGGTCAACAGCCAGGAATACGCCGACTTGCTCAGTCAACAGGCCACAGACCCCAATGGCCTGTCTTCGACAGACCTCGGTGCATCGGGCTTTGGTGATATCATGGGCACCGGCGCAAATGGCGCGGTCACGCTCGGTGATCTGCTTAGCAACATCGCCGATTTGGAAAGTATCAACAACACTGTTGTCGATGCGGCCCTGGCCAACTTCACTCAGCGCAATTTTGAAACCCAGCAATTTTGGATCATGCCAGGAAGCGAAATCACGGGCGAAATTCCGTGGGTGTTTGCGGGCGACGGTATCCCACCGAATGGCGAAGGCCAGCCTTTGCAATCGGGCACCAGCTTCCCATCCAACCCCACGATCGGCGATTACTTCCTCCGCACCGACTATTCGCCCAACGTTTTGTTCCGTCGTGTGGACAATGGATGGCAGCAACAAGAGGTCAACTATCGTCAGCAAATGTGGACGGCAGCACACCGGTTGCTTTACGATTTCCTTAACAACGAAAAGACCGCGACTTTTAGCGATGGTCTTATCGCGAATAGCAGAGTTGCTATTTCTCAAGCAGTCAAGGCACGAGCGGATTTCTAATGGCACGTGATCAATATTCTCTATTGATGTATGAGGCCAAGCGCAGACCCGCAATTAAAGCGTTGATCGACAATTTGGCCAACTTGACTGTCGAAGAGATCAAGGCCGCCAAAGTCCCGCTGAAATGGTATACTCAGGCGCTCCTAGACCTAAAGGGTAACATAGTGGCCGATCAAATCTATGCCACAACGGCGGCGATTGAGGCTTGCATTGTGGATGACTTTGCGAGCGATCCTGGCGGCAACATCATGCGTTGGAATGACGGGACAGTTTTCGTCATTTTAGATCGTAACCAGCAAATTGAAATCAAGGCCGGTGCTCTCGTTTGGTTCCCGAACTCCGGCGGCCTTTGGCTCGATACAATTTTCTCCAAATACATCGAGCCCCGTTTTTACAACTGCACTCTGGTTCAAAAGGGATCGAAACGCGAATATATCCAGATGCTTAGAAATGAACGCATGCGTGGCGTATCAGAAATGCCAGCAGACAGTCCTCCAAGCAGTTCACCGAACGCGATTTCCGACCCAAAGCCGCTTTTTAGAATTCAGCGTCACTAATGCCCAGAAAATAAATACATCGATTACTCTTCGGGAGAAGCGTTATGGATGTCGCCGGAATTCAAAATAAACTGAACGCAGCAAATTACCCAGTTGGGGCGGCCGATGGTGCCCTGGGACCGAACACCTATGCTGGGATCATGAACTACGTTGCAAACCGGCATGCCGGTTCAATAGCGGTGGCACTAGGTCAAGCAGCAAACGCTGATTTTGCAAAATATCAGATCAATACCCCGCTTCGCATGGCGCATTTCCTAGCTCAGGGCTGTGAAGAAACTCAATACTGGCAGTTCTTCACCGAGCTTGGTGATGCAAACTACTTCGCAAAATATGACACTATGCCGGGCCTGGGTAACACTCAGCCGGGTGACGGTTTCAAATACCGTGGGCGCGGCATCTTCATGATCACCGGACGATATAATTATACCCAATATGCACAAAAGACCGGTCTTGATCTGGTTAATCATCCCGAACTTGCTGCTGATCCGGTGAATGCAATGACGATTGCTTGCATATTCTGGAATGCCCATGGCTGTAGCGCCTTGGCCGATAACGATGATTGCCTTGATATCACAAAGAAGATCAACGGCGGCACTAACGGGTTGTCAGTTCGTCAGGCACTAACCACAAAACTCAAGGCTCTATTCGGCGTCTGATTATTTGTGTTCAACAAACTTCAAAACTGTTGAACATGCCTCGGAGATCATCGTTGGCCATACCAATACGATCACCACGAAGACAACCACAACCGATAAAATACCAGCAAGTCGCTCCGTCCTAGATTTTGGGATAGAGGCGAACCACGTAATGGCAAGCATTGATAGCAGAATAAGAAGCGCAGCAAACATTAGGATTTTCCCAGATGGTTCATTTGGTGGTTAAGGCTCATAATTCCGAATTGATCTGACAAGGCAAGCATCAGCCTCTTATCGTCGTTGTGAAGTTCCGGATTGTGCATCAATCGTTGCTTAGATTTGATGCGTTCGAGACCGAGCAAGCGAGCCTCAGCATCCGTCAATTTAGTTACGGCGGCCATCATGGCAAATTCACGAACTTCAGCCGATCCGTCGAACAGTGAAGATGTTATGTCCTCAACCGCATGCTTAACCCGAAGAACACGCGCGGTTGCCGGAATGATGCGCTCATCTACAGGGATTGCATCATCGAGCACAACCCGTTTTGCAATTTCCAATAATTCAGATGCATATGATTCGTGATAAACAACGACTTCGCCTGTCGTATAGAGTTGATCCCTGTCAACACGAACGTATCTCCATTGGCTATGATAATTCTGCACGACAAGCGACACAAGCGGGTCGGATGGCGAGAATTTCTTTTCACTATACATGGAACCTGGGTTGCATGAGTTCAGTGGACCCGTGTTTCTATATACAGGAGAAGAAATGCCCGGATTTTGCAAGTAGTTTGGTGCTTTATTGCTGACGCGCTTTTTCTTAAGGTTAGCTTTGTTCATAGATCAACTATGAGAAATTGCCGCTCGACAGTCAATAAATACCAACATGACCCAGCTTACGCAATTTGACTACTTTTACGACCAGCAGCAAGTGCGCTTCTTGCAGCAGATAGTTCGCGCCTTTTCGGGCTTCCAATATATGTCGGGCAGCATCGCGGGTCAGCCACCCCAGCTTCAAACTGTTCCGTGCACCATGGCGCAAACGAACTTGATGGTCTCCAATATTCTGCGCAACCAGTCGGAAAACACGATCATGAGCACGCCCCTCATCACCGTTTGGCAGACTGGTCTTTCGTTTAGCGCCGATCGCCTCCAAAACCGCAATCACGTTGACACTCGTCAAGTCGTCGAGCGTGCTATCGATCCGGAAACCAATTCCTACACGGCCGCTCGCGGCAACGGTTATACCGTTCGTCGTCTTATGCCTATTCCAATGGAGATGACAGTCGAGGTGAACCTGTGGACCTCAAATAACGATCAAAAATATCAGCTTACCGAGCAGATCAATATCATCACTGTTCCTAATTTCGATATCCAGAACAGCGAAAACGCGTTGGATTGGACTGCTCTCAGCACGGTATATCTCGACACCTTTGATCTATCATCTCGATCGATTCCGATCGGCACCAGCAACGAAATCGATGTGGCAACGTGGCGTTGGCGTTTGCCAATCTGGTTGTCGCCTCCTGCTGAGATCAAAGCCCAGCGCCTCATCGAGCAGATCGTCACAAACGTCAACAGCACGACGTCCCTTCCTCAGGTCGGTATTATTCTCGATGGCTCAGGTGATCCGAACATCACTCGGGCTATTGTCACCCCGGACAATAGATCGATCAGCATTCAAGGCAACCAGGTCTACCTGCTTGGTCCCAACGGCGTGGAAACTGACGCAAACGGCGACCATTACGCATGGCTCCCGTATCTGAACTTGTTTGGACCGCTTCGTCCCGCCATCAGTCTCCTGGCAATCAAGATCACCGATGACATCAACGGGCCTCAAGTCGTTGGCACATTGCAGGCGACCGGCGATCCCAATGTGCTTCAGTGGCAAATAGACCCCTCGACGCTTCCTCCAAACACATTGCCTGCGGTGGATGCCGTTATTGACCCTATGAAAAACTATCCGATCACCGGTGGCCTTCCAGCGCCCACTGAAGGCACGCGCTATCTGATCGTGAATGGCATCGGTCCGAGCATCACCTGGGGAGCGATCACGGCTGAACCCGGAGATATCATCCAGTATACGAACGGAGCTTGGATCGTTTCATTTGACGCTTCGGCGGCTGGAAATACCATGCAATTCGTTCTCAATAACCACTCGTCGAACCAGCTTAAATGGAACGGCGAGGACTGGGTTATGGTGATCGACGGAGTGTATCGTCCTGGCTATTGGAGGCTATGGCTTTAAACGCACCAAAGTTTGAAATTGACCGCGTCACGATAGTCAGCAAACGCAAGCTTGGTTTTAAAACCTTCTCCATCCGAATTAGGAATAATACCCCATTTTCCTTTTGCAGAATGGGAAAGCCAATCCAAGCTTTTATTGAATATGAAGTCAAAACAAAGAATAACATTCTCTTCAGGTATATTAAAGCTAAAATTATGAAATCTGCCTCGATTGAGGTCGATTTCATTTTCCGTCAAATCGCCCACTAACCGCCCGCCAACGATCAAGTAAAAATCAGCATCGTGCGAAGCAACAGCTAGATGACCGGTGATAGATATTATCTCTCCTATTCTTGCCTGGAATGTAAATCCATCATTAATCTTTACTAATCGATCAAAACGATATAAGACCCTGAGAACCAAGTCACTCATGACATTAGTTCCTTCCAAGCCGCTGTATCTTCGCCGAGTAATTTCAGACAAAGCATTTGCTTCTGGAAAATTGCAGTATCACCCGAGACTTCACCGCCGATATAGCGGTGAAGTTCTTTACCCCATTTCACGGTTGGCTCGTATATAATCTCCGTGGAACTTACTATTTTACCATTGACAATGCTGAGGCTTTTCTCGCTTTTCGGATAATGGACACCGCTTCCGAAATCGATCCAGCCGCCCCAGAAGATTCCTCCGGAAAAACTTATTCTGCGACGATTCGCTGGCAATGCATCCGCGAGGCGCGGGCGGCGAACTCCATTGACCGTCTTAGGTAACGAATAATCGATCTTCTCGGGCACATAATAACTTTCTTGCAAGATACCAATTTCGATACCCATAATGTTGGCAATGGTCACATTAACTGGATGTCGTTGGACTATTTTGCCGAACGTCATGATGTTTTGACATGCCCAAAGAATTTCCTGGGCAGGGACGCCTTCTACGGCGGGAACTTCGTTCATATTGACGAGGATTTCGAATGAATGTTAAGAAGTAAAAATGGAAAAGGTATTCAAACTTTATAGCATTATGTCTGGGGCCGCTGTCAAGAAAATGAACGGTGTCAGAGGCAAAATGGTCTCACAGGGTGGACATGGTTTCATGCACGCATATTGGGATTCAGAAGATCGGTTTCCTGATGATGCCAAAGCCTATCGTCGGCAAACAAGCGCGTTCAAAATAACGTTGGCCGTCGAAGACGAAGGTCAATTGGTGGCACTCATGGAGAAATATCGACCGTTATGTGGAGTTAGCTTGGTGGAAGAACGCGGAACCAAAGCTGACGGCTCAATAAATGAAAAGGCCCAGGGCGTTACTTGCCTGGGCCTTGGACCAATTGATGCCGACTTAATCGGGGATGATCTACGAGCCTTGAAGGGCTTTCTTTGATAGCCACTCAGCCAATCGCAACCTATGCTCATCGATCTGGTCGATAGCAACATCATGCTTCGACCATTCTCCCAACTGTGTGCGAGCATAGCGGCCGTCAGGGCGGCTTTGGCCGCCTTCGTTTAGCCGAATGATATGGAAGGTGCGGCCGATCGCGCGATCGGAAACATTACGGCGCGATCGGCCGGTATCATTGTCCCATTCTTCGACCGGCGAAAGAATGTCGGTCATCCAGTAGCCGATGCGAGGATCGTAGCTGTCACAGTAATAGATCGAGCCGTCGCCGCCGGAGGCGAAATAGTGGCCGACGACTTCGTCGTTTGGATGGGTTTGCGGCGTGATGATTTCGAACTTGGTCATTGGGGCGCTCCGGTCACGATATGGCGGCGAATAGACGTTTCGGGTGGATACTTGGGATTGTCGCCTTCGAGGGCACGCACGGCCTTCCCAGCGCGATAGCAGGCCCAGGCGAAGGTTTGCTTACTACCCCGGTCCCATCGTTCGGACGGGATGACATCGTCATAGCCGCGCCAGAAACCGGTGGCCCAGGAATTACCAAGATTACGGAAGCCATCGCGGATGAGATCGCGATGCTGGTTTACGTAGCAATTCACTAGAGCGTCGAATTGGCGTGCCATCATGTCCTGGCGAAACGGATTGCGAATGTTGAGACTATTCGGCATCGTCGGCCTCCTGTTGGGATCGAAGGTGAAGTTCGATACCTGTTACGCCTTGTGCTTCTAAGCGTTCGCGAGCAGCTTGCTGACGAACCAGCTTACCGTATCCAAATTCGCGACCGGTAACCGGCATTTCGTTGCCGTGGATGTGAAATGGCGGGTTATCGCCGACGACCAATGTCTTTTGCGGATCGAGAAGCTTATGAAACCCGTCGCCAAAAATTTCGTCAATTTCCTTGGCATGATCGACAAAGACTGACGCCTTCAGCCGTTCGCCTTCGCAAATGCGAGTGTCATGGATACCGTGTTGATTGCGCCGTAGAGCGCGCATGGCCGTTCCGGCATATTGCTTGCCGTGCATTCCCGACCAGAAATTGTGGCCGGGAACCCAGATGAGCATACGGTCAACTGTTCGCGCAAGAACATGCACCTTGGGCGCATAGGTGCATCCATTGATGGTGCCGTTAATCGTTTCGCGATTGATGACAGTAAAGTTGCTCATTAGTTTCGCACCCCACGCTCGACAGCGATCTTCGTCACGAAGTTGGCGATCGAAATAGCGAAATACTTCGCAGGAAAATTACGAATTGGTTTCATCGGCCGCATCAGATACAGATTAAAGCCGACTTCGAATTTCCGAAACCGCACGCCGATAGGGAACGATTTGAACTTCTTTTCCCACGAAAAATATGGGTAGAAATCCCGTCCCCACGGGCCAAAGCCGACGCCGAGGCTATTGATAAGAAATATCCGAAGTTCGCCGATCACGATTGTTCACCGCCGTTGCGACGTTGATTGTTGCGGATTTGATCAATCATGTGCGCATTGAGAAGCACGACCCAATCAAAGGCGTCGAAATCTTCGACCGGCTGCAACGAAATGCGGGCGGTGACGCCGTCCTTCTTTTCTTCGCAGATGGGGGTGCCGCCTGTGTCGGTGATTGCAACCCAATACTGGGTTGCAATGCGCTTCGATTCGGTGGTCAGCACACGCGGGCGACGATCCAGATCGTAAACTTTGAACATTGCGACACTCCTTCTGTTTCACCTAAAACAGAGAATATCTCAACTTTGAGTATCGTCAAGCAAAAGACTTAAAAGTCATCCTCGTCCGCTTCGACAAAGCTTTCTATATGAAACATCCCCGGTATTATTCGTCCCGTGCGTAATTCCAGAAGAACATAATGTCGAATGTCAGCAACTTCCCCCAAGACCAAATAAATCATATTCGGCTTGATTATATCGTTATGAAAAATATAAGGATTTTGCTCGGGGTTAGCCTTCACCGCTTTCAAGCGGGGGATATCCTGTCGGAGTTTTTTGATTCGTTTTGCTTCGGATGGCATCAGTTATTCAACCGTGAGACTGATTCTTCGTGGTTGGCACGTCGTATAGCTTCGGCAAAATGTTTTGCCACAGAAAACTGACGAATAGAACCATCGGCAATGAGTTCGGCAATTACGGGATAGCGCGGATCACTTTCGCCAGGAAATGGAATGGTGTCCGATACCATAACCTTGAGTTCGGAATCTCGGATGCGATCGAACGCTGGCCCAGATAAAACGCCGTGGGTGGTATATGCGGTCACGCTCTTGGCACCGGCCTTCATAATAGCAGCCGACGCATGACAGAGTGTCCCGGCAGTGTCAACGATGTCATCGACCAAGATACAATCAAAGCCCTCAACATCGCCGATGATGTTCATGACCTCCGACTCGTTGGCCTTCTCCCGCCGTTTATCGATGATCGCAAGGCCAAGCCCGAGTTTTTCGGATAACGCCCGAGCACGAACGACGCCCCCAACGTCCGGGGACACGATCTGAACGTTCTGATCTCGGAAATTCTGTTTGATATCGTCAGCCATCAGCGGCATGGCCATTAGTTGATCAACGGGGATATTGAAGAAGCCCCCGATTTGTCCGGCATGGAGGTCCATGGTCAAAATTCGATCGGCTCCGGCGGTGGTAATGATATCAGCCACGAGCTTTGCGCTAATCGCGGTTCTGGTGTTTCCCTTGCGATCCTGGCGTGCATAGCCGAAATAAGGGATGACAGCGGTGATCCGCTTGGCCGACGCTCTCTTGAGTGCATCGATGCAGATCAAAAGCTCCATCAGATTGTCGTTAGCCGGACAACAGGTGGATTGAATGATATAGGCATCCTCACCGCGAATGTTCTCGGTAATTCGAACGGAGATTTCACGATCAGAAAACGTTCTGAGTTGCGAATCACATACGTTCACCCCTAGTTGATGCGCTACGGCTTGCGCAAACGGGCGATTTGAATTACCGGCAATGATCTTCATTCGTCGTTACCTTTCATAAGGTGTGCGATTCGATCTTTTAAAGACTGGGGAGATTTTTTGAATTCATCAGGATCATCGTTGAACTTGGCCACGACCCAGGCATCAAGAACGGCATAGATGTCCGTGGCTTCGTTCAATGCAGCAAAAAAGCCGTCATCAATGAATCCGGCATCCTTGATATACTGATCAACACTCGGAGTATACGAGCCCAAAGCGTCTTGGTCTCCAAAACCACGGAGCACCATTATGTCGTAACCGTCGTTTTTGGCCAGCATCGTGGCTATGGCGAACGTTCCCGCACAATAGTCTTCCTGCTTTACCCGATGCCACAGTTGATGCGCGGATGCTATGGCGGATTCTAGGGTGTCATATATCTTCGGATCATCAACAAATTCTGGGCTTTCCGAAATTTTGTAACCGTGATCGGTTGCGACGATTTCCTGGCAGGTATCCTTGTTCTTCCAAGGTCCAAGGGGATCGAGCGCTACCCAGCCGAACGGAAGTTTGTCATCAGACATAGAGATGATTCCAGATATTTGGCGATATATGTCACGTTGCTAAATTTTCGTCAACCAATCTTACCGAGGATTCCCCCGGAATCTTCGATCCAGTTCTTGGCAAAATCGATCACGTCATAACGCTTCAATCATGGCGAAAACACACTGCCAATAGCTGCCCATGTCATAGCCCTCCGCACATCCATCTTCAACTGTCCCTGAAAGCATGCCGCCGTCAATAAGCGGAACGGCCAAGTCTGTAGACCAGCAAGAATTGCCGAACGGTCGCTTCCCGCTAAAACCGTCCTCTTCTTCAAACAACCGTTCAAGAAGCGCCCTCAAGTATGCGCGTATTGTCAATTTTTTGCTGAGGTCTCGGCAATAAAATTCCAGATCAAGCGCCTCTTTAGGCGCAAACTTTACCTTGTTTTTCATACTCTCAATCCTATTTTCCATAACGCCTGACCAGAATTTTATTGTGTCGATTTCGAATGCAAGCTGCGACAAACCTTTTGTTGTGATGGGTGATTTTGTTGCAATCTCGACACACTTGGGAAGCAGATTCAATGTCGTCCGGTGTCACTTGACCGTAATAATGAAGACCCAATTTACAATAGACAGACCGACTAGACCATGGGACGCGGATAATGGTCTGAAATCTAGCGGGTAAACGCAAATACACTACTGGCATGAATAGGAACTCTGATATTTTTAAC
>FTJE01001486.1_pt1 | contig 12523 bp, 25 predicted proteins | sample 1658251 | NCBI WGS metagenome assembly FTJE01 (sample SAMEA3914810, study PRJEB12502) | metagenome | biome: forest; material: soil | place: Canada | collected 2011-08-04 | depth 0.1 m | reverse complement strand
GTCATTTATCTTTCCTTTTGCGCGAGCGTTTCGGGGCGATCTCGCGCAAGAACAGCCGAATAGTTTCGGTGATCAGGACCGCCTTCGCATAATCGTTGTCGTGTAATGCTGCCGCTTCACCGTCAAGAGCTAATATCATTTCTCTCTTGGCGTAGTAGTGCTCAAAGATGTGACGCAGATGTTCTAAATCCGAAGTCATGTCGATGCTGACACCGTATTGGCGCGTAAGGCGCTCATTTAACGGTGTGAGCTTACGAATAGCATCAACACGATCCTCACGGATTTTCATTAGTTCTCCGACAGAAAAACACGGTATTTGGTATTTATTCTGGCGCGAAACCTTTTTGCTTGACGAATTCCTATCTCATGATACTCTAAATCATAGTCTAGCAGCAAAGGAGAGACCCATATGGCTACCGAATTCACCGAAGGTCAAAAGGTCTACATCACGCTGCGCAAGAACGGCTACTGGAAGGGTCAAGCCAAGGGGCATATTGCCCGCGTCACCGAAAAGAGCTACGTCGTTTCGTCGGGTTCGTTCGACCGTGATCGCACCTATCCGAAGAACAGCACCGCGCTCGAAGCGCGCTCGTAATCGGAGGATCAGATATGACCGAATTTTCCGTAGGCCAAAAGCTTCGCGTCACGCTCCGCAAAAACGACGTCCAATGCTCTGCAACCTTACTAAGAGATTTCACATGACCACCTTCAAAATCTCGGCCGACGACATCGCGATCCGCAATGAAATTGAAGAAATATCGCGTCTCGATCGAGAAGATGCCACGAATTTCACCGTTAAGAACATTATCATGTTCCGGCGCAAACTGGCACTGGGTCAGACCCCTACACAAATCGCCTTGGAATATCATCTGACGAATATGCTTCATCTGTCGCAAGTTGAAGTCATCAGAGTTCTGAACTATTTCGGCGAAAACGCTCGTGAAGAAGTTGCCAAGCTTCAACATGAAGATGAAGTTCGTTCCCTTCTGCACAGTATGAATCTCTACGTTGTGTGCTCGAACGGTCAATACTTCACGGGTCGCGCTGGCGAGGGTTGGGTTAGCAATGATCGTTGCGAAGCATTTCCGATGACGCGCGAATATGCTGACCGCACAATGGCTCAATTTAACAATACGTCTCGTTTGCACGGGCTGACGTTCGTCGTGGAATGACGCCATGACGAAATCAAAAAAGAAGGGCTACGCAAAAGCCCAAAGCGTTTACCGCTACAATATCGACACCTTTCCACAAGTCCGCGAATGGTTCGCGGGTAATGGCGATCGAAGGCTGGGCTTCGATCGCACAGTCGCGTTGACGGACGACAATCGTTCAAAACTCGCCCGCATTTATGGGAAGCGAAAAGAAGTTTTTGTTTCCGAATTCAAATTCGATGTGTGGGAGGTCGAGTTCGAAGATATCGAGTTCTGGGTGCTGAGCGCGGCCGGAAAAGGAACGTGCATTGAAATGATGCCGCCTCGCAATGGTTGGAGCAACAAGCTTGAACCACTAATCGTTTCGTTTTTGGAAAATCTCTACTCGCAACTGAAGGCCGTCGAGAAATGAAAATCGGTAAAGGCAAACATCCCTGGGGCGTTCAAAAGGGCAATCGAGTAGAATATATCCACGCCGGTCAAAAATACACCGGGACAGTCGTAAAGCCTGCTGCGCTTTATTCCGATGAAGAAACGGAAGTCCAACCCGACGACATCGAAGGCACGCATATGGTCGCCCACCGAGATATGCGCCGGGAAAAGAAATCAAACCGCACTCGTAAGCGAGAATACGCGGAACGCAAAGGTCTAATCTAATGGCGCTTTTGAAAACGGATCAGCGGTGGGAGCGCTTACGCGAACTTGCCGAGAAGGAAGGCGCGCACGACGTGGTCGCCTTGATGGAACGAGCCGAACGCGAATTAGACAGCGATGTTGCCGCGCAACAAGCTCGTTTCGATAGCTATCTACCCGCGCGTTCTCCTGACGAACCGCACGACGAACATTGCCAAATTACCCGGCTCGGTCCGAAGCATTGCTGCACGTGTGAATCAAACAAAACGCGCCGCCGCCAACAAATCGCCAATGCGGCAGATGCGGAAGATTACGATTTTCGCGCGTCGCTCGGAAGCTTCGAGTCCTATGCGTTCGACACCCTTGTAAAGACAAACAAGGCGCGGCGCACATAGATTCGTCAGATGCGGCGAACCAAATCCGTCAGTTTGATGCGGGCGGCCTTTGTTTTCTCCAATGCGTCGAAGTAACGATCTTCCATGATAGCCTTGCGGCTCGATGATGTCGCTTGTTCGCAACGCACCTTGAACGTTGCGGCGTCCTGGCGATTAGCAGCATAGCTGGCTTCGGTATTGAGGATTTCGCGCACAACACGGCTGTTGATCGTGCCACCCTCATTCAGGTGGCTCACGATGCCATGGGCGGCGTCATATAGCGTCAGATCGCCCGCAATGGCCTCTCCGGTATGGACGCTAGTAACGTCGAACGTCTTCAGACCATGAAGGCCTTCATTGATCACAATTTCCCAGCTACCAATACGAGTTCCCTTTGTCGTATTTTCAGTAACCAGCGCATGACGCAGTTCGCGGTTCTTTGTTGCGCGATCATTCAATCGTGCAGCAGGACTTTCGGCCGAGGCACTATTGAACAGTTGCAAGATGCGCTTCATGTCTTCAACATCCGGCGTGCTGATAGGCAACGGTGGGGCAACACCCGACGACGGAATTGCGGGTGAAACCGGATAATCGTAGGCCGATGGAGACGCCGCCGTATCGGCATAGTCATAGTAATCGTATGCCGGGGGTGCGGACACATGATCGTCAAACGTGACGTTCTCGTTCATGAGTGCGATCAAACGCTTCATGTCTTCGGTCGCTTTAGGATCAGTTATGCCGGTCATCAAAATCTCCAAATATCGTCCGGACTGTTCGGCCGCAGGAAGATTTGATCATCTTCATCGCGTTCACGAATTAACAGTCCACGTGTTACCATCATGCGGGCAACTTCCTGTTGACGTTCATCCAAAGACGATTTAGCAATCTTGCCCTCATCGGCTGCAAGATTTATAATCTCTTGTTCTTCTTCGGAGATCGGGACACGGAAGCCACTCGATATTTCGTAAAATCGCATATTCGTTATTCAGCCCGCAATATTATTCGTCGTCGGGAACGTCACCAGCGCCTTTAAACGCTTCCGCACCAGACAAAGTTGGCGCAAAACTGGTCTTCATCGAAGACATCATTTTTGCTTTCCAAGATGTGCTGATACGTGCTTGGTGCATGTTCTTGTGGTTTATATTAAAATGACGCACACTGCTACGAACCCGAGCGCGACTTCTATTGTTTTCTTCTTGGTTCACCGTATCGAGAGCCGTATCTCGCATTGATTTCTCAGTGACATCGGCTTCGATAAGATAGTGACCATTCTCATCCAGCGTGATCTTACCCTGGCGAGCAAGCTTCCAGAATGTCTGCTCGGCGAGCGGGCGCGGAGTAACAGGCCCAAGCTGATCTTGGAGACTGTTTATCGCATCCCTACGTGTTTCACCGAGCAGTTTCTTTTCCATTATTGACGAGCTTGTTGCGGTTGATTCGGTTGATTTCCGCCACCCGAACCCGGCTGACCATTACTTTGCTGCTGAGGCTGAGCATTCGGGTTGTTCTGGGCGTTTTGACCTTGGTCATCGGACGGCGCATCGGATTGCTGAGACGACCCATTAGATGCGGTATTGGACGGCCCGATCTGAGCAACCTTCGTGCGGAAGTCCTCGTCGCTCATCGCAGGCATTTGAAAGCGACCATTATTTTGCTTGATGTCGCCAGTTGCGAACATAGCGTCGAACGCGGAAGAAGCCTGCTGAGGCGAAGCCGCAGGCCCGAGGCGCGCTTGAACTGCTTTCATGGCACTCTGACGATCATTACCGAGTGTAGTTGCGTCGTCGTCAGCTTCATTCAAATAGTCCATCAAGGTCTTGCGACCCTTGTCGTCCGTCTTGGGCTCTTTTGTCTTTCGGTCACCGATCTTATCTTCACCGATCTTACCTTGACGACGGTTGGTGGCCATCGCTGCGATGCGGCTTTGAAGAGTGTCTGGCTTCTTGACTTTGGCTTGCTCACCGTCGAATGCCTTAGGCTTTGTCGTGGCGCTGAAATTCTTGCCAACGCCAAAATTGAGCGGGCCTTCCGTAACCTCGTCCTTGCCTTTACCCATGGCCAGAACTTTCAGACGTTCCTGACGAGCAATTTCACGGTCGTCATCGCTCATGTTCGGCTCTTTGCCGCTCCAAACACGATCGTCAGCGCGGCGAGCCGCTTTGACGCCAGCAACTAGACGGTCAAAATCTACGTCTTCCTTCAGACCGGCGTTCTTGCGCAAACGCGATTCAGTCAGGGCGGCCGAACCAGCAGACTTGGCCATGGACACCAAGGCTTCTAGACGCTTCACCAGGGACTTGAACTCGCTAAGTTTGACGTTGGGAATCAGGGATTCAATATCACTGATTGCAGCATCAAGCGTCGCTGAATCGTCTTCTTCGGGAGCAGGGAGCGCAGGCATCGGAGGAGCCATAGATGCATCCGCCACGGGAAGCGAGCTACCCATGTCGTCACCGCCCATGTCGTCACCGCCCATGTCATCGGCTCCCATACCCGCGTCCATGTCATCACCCATACCGGGCGCGGGAAGCGCAGGCAGACCCATTTCCGGCCGTGCGGGCGGGACATCCATCGGCGCAGGCGCTAGACCAGCAAGCTCAGCAATGCGCTTCAGTTCGCTATCTTGAGCGGGGTTCAGGCCCGGCATGCGGGTCATGCCCAGGACGCTTTCGCTGACCTTGTGCACCAGTTTCTTATCGACCATTTTTAGTTCTCCGTTGATCATGACGCCAACCGTGTTTCCGGGCGCGGAAGGAATCTTTATTGTGGCTTCTTTGCCGTCGTCTTCATCAAGTTCACCTGTGGCAGACGGCTCAACCACTGTTGCGTTCTTTCCACCGAGGCCACCGACACCACCACGAACAATCACCGGATCGCCCAGGTTGAAAACTTTGTTGTCGGCCGCTGCGTCTTCGTCCACAGTTGTGTCGTGACGCTCTCTCGAATTGGTTTGCTTCGGCTCAATAAAGGCATCAACAATGCGTTTAGCCTCTTCCGCATCACCTTGGGCGCAAGCATCGACAAGATCAGTCAACGTATCAACGTCGATCTTCTCGATGATATCCGCAACATCATTGACATCGATGCCGATGAGATCATGCAAAGCTTCACCGAATTCTGCATCCGATTCATATAAGATCATGTTTTCGGGTTCACCTTCGGTTCAATTTTAGTGCGCGATTGGATGGTCGAAACAGGCATAACCGAACGCTTGGAGATTTCCTCACCACGTTTGGCCCATACCGTTTTACGGCCGATCGAACACTCAAAAATTTGACTAACAGTCATTGTTATGGAGCCTATATTCCAAAGCATTATTGAGTATTTATCCGTTACGATTTTTCCTTTACACGGAGTGTTTTCGTGGTAAGATTCAATTACAGTTTGAAATCTACAAGGAGACGATCAAATGACCATCGACCTCGACATCACGACCCCTCGCATGGCCTTCTATCATCTCCGCAACGCCGTCATGGATCATCACGGCTCGACCAACCCGTCCAATCCGGAAACACACGAAAATTTCTGGGCCTACATCGACACCAAGGCGCTCGGCGTCTTGGCCACACTCTGCTCGTTCGATATCAACGACCTGTTCGACGAAGTCGCCACGGTCTACCTGTGTGCGCTCTATTCCTTGATCCACGACAGCGAAGACGGCTCTGTCATCTTTCCGACCGACCGCAATCAATATCCGGACAACTATCGTTTGCTGGAAGCGTGCCGCTCTTTCCTTCCGGCGTTCACCGACCAATAAAACGGATTAGCCTTGTGAATAAACCTAAGAAATCCTTCGTTCGCGACAGTCTCGTGTTCGAGACTAGACCTCCCTTTGTCATGACCTGGGAAGACTATATGTGGCAGCTTGCTGGTGGTCTATCGATCCTCAGTTACATCGGTTTCTTCCTGATGTTTATGCCTTCTTTACACCCGCGTGCGGAATTTTATTTCATATTGGGTGTTTGGATATCCACACCGATCGCATGGACTCTATATTTCGTTGCACGTGGCCGACGTCAACGTGATGTTAAGACTGCCTAATTAATCTACCGGAATTGAATTTTCCCCTTGTAGGCTAATTGGGTGTCGCTGATGTCCATCTACAGTAGAAAAATTCCAGATTCCGTAAAGGATGCCATTGTGCGTTTTGATAATGGCGTTGGGCACAGGCGCTTCTCGATGGACGGCGAGCCATTGACCGATCGTCATCCCAACGAGGAGTTCTGGCTCGTTGTCGGTCGCGGCAACGATACCGCCATTTTTTACATGGTCGGCGAAGCTGTGCGCGTTGACCAGAGATAGCTTCGCGATCTAAATATCGCATGCGCCTTTCTGATCTATTCGAAGACGAAACCCAGTTCACCTGGGTCGTTCCATACAACGGAAACACTGTCCGAAATGGCAGCGAGAAGGTTGTGTGGATTGACCCGGTCAAACTGGACGCATCGTTTGCTAAAGACCCGACGTTCTACGTTGGGCCGGGCGGCACCGGCGAGGGTGTGATCAAGGGTCGTTACCCGCGCTTCAACGACTGGGTGGCCGCCAACGACGGCAAGAACATCATGATGCCAGAAGTCTGTCTCGGTGCTCGTAACGAGATAACCTTCTCGAATGGCAGACATCGTTACGCATGGATGCGCGATCACGGGGTTCGTAAAATGCTAATGTTGGTTCCTGTCAACCAAGCAGATGAGATCGAAAAGCGTTTCGGCGCATGATGTTTACTTGACAGTATAAAGGTCTATGGTAAGTTGAATCATCGTTCAACTTTCGGGAGGACCGTTATGACCATTGAAGACCTTAAGAGCCAAATCGACAACCTGAAGGCGCTCAAGGCTGAATGGACGAAGGTCCAAACCGAGTTCAGCGACACCTGTGATCTGAAGCATTACAACTTCATTCGCGACGAAGAAATCCCGCGTCTGATGAACGCCATCTATGACGCGTCTATGAACCTGCAAGACGCGTTCAAGGACACCCTGGGCATCTACCCGAGCCAATTCGGCGACATCGCCGCCAATTACGGCTACAGCAGCCATCCGAAGTATCCGTGCCGCGCTCATGTCCTTTAAGTTCTCGTCAAATTTCGAGAATGCTCTATTGGCCGCGACGGCCAATATGTATCCGCTCGAACTTGAGAAAGAATACGAGCACACGGTTCATGGCCGAAATTTTCTGATAACGCGACACCCATATATCCATCCGCATTGGACAGAGATTCATCTCACTCGGAAAAACGAAGCTGGAAATGACATTATCTGGAATATCCAATATGCCGTGACGAAGGTCAATCTCGACGTCATGGTTGGTGTCACTCAAATTGGCGGGGATGAAGATATCATCAAATCCGATCTGACGTTATTTCTACTATTCGCGTAAACGTATCGAGATTTTCGGTTGAAACCAGAAAAGCATCGCGTATTTTCTGGTTGTATGTCTCAAGACATTCATCAATAATCTGCATGGCATAGGATTTTCCCGATGATGCAATCGGCAACCTCCTCAACCGGATTATTTCTTCAGTTTTACACAAGGCGCGTGACAGCGATCGAATGTTGTGCTCGTGAGTTTTCATGCTCCCAATATGCTGTCTCGTTAGAAAGATCGCAATAAAAAACCCTCGGTAAAAATACCGAGGGTTTCTTTAACTGGATAGGTTCCAGACTTAGGCGAGGCCGTTCGTCCAGTGGGTGACGGTGCAGTTACCGTTCAGACCGAAGTCGATACCAGCAGCGTTGATAGCGTTGGTCAGATCGACAGCCGAGTTATCGACAGTCATGCCGCCCGTGACGTTCCACGAACCAGCGTGTTCAGTTGCGAACGAGAAGGTGTAGGTGCCAGCGACGGAGTTCGTAACGATACCACCCATGATGACCGGCTGGCCGCGCTGCGAGATGATCTCCATCAGCTTGTCCAAAGCGGTTTCGACGTTCGTGGAACCGGTAGGCAGACCAGCCGGAGGAGCGTCGCCGTCTTGCAGATCACCCGAGAGGTCGCCAGCGAAGGTCGTAGCGGTTGCGGTCGTGTTCAGCAGATCGACGTGAGAGAGGATCGTGAAGAAGTCAATGTTGCTGGTCAGGTGTTCCGAGTTTGCAGCGGCGTGACCATTGACCTGATTCGAAAAGATAGGCATATGTTGTTTTCCTTCAGAAAGGAGTTGATAGAAGTATTTATCCAGAAGTTATTTGAAGCCGCTGTTTTAACGCTTTAGCAGAATTGGCTTCTTTTTTTTACGTGCGGGTTCGTAAACGCCATGGTCACCATTAGGATTGAAACCGGCACCCAAGCCACCAACAACGGTGGCAACTGACGCAGCACCTGTTGCTCCTGCCGACGCACTTTCGGACGTGATCGGAATGACATTCTCTTTGTCGAAAACAACAACAATCGGGCCGTCCTTAATTCCAATGAAACCAGCATCCGCTAATATTTCTGCGGCCCGAGGGAACTTCTTAGTGGCAACAAAACCCTCTGTTTTAGCACGCTCGCACGCTCTTGATAACTGAGCGTCCGTGGCGAGCTTACCCGGAGCAATCTGGTAGGCCTTGGCCACCGCTCCTTGTTCCTCGCCGCCACCATAGTCCAAGGCCGCTTTTTTACTTTTAGTCAGATAAACACCCGGCCCATAGGTTCCGGTTTTGCTCGGGTTTGGTGCACCGTCAAATGATGCTTGCGTGCCATGGTAATATACGGCGCTGTCATGGCTTTCCGTAATTTCTTCCCAACGCATCACTTCTTGTCCTTGTGCAAAGCATTCGACACCGCAATACCGGTCGCCGCGATCGCCAAAGCCGTAAGAAGCGAACCTTTGTTCTTTTTCTTATCCGCAACCTTGTTAAGTGCTTCTTCGGGACCACAGATGCCCGTATCCTTGTCGCAAGCACTTCTGATTTCGAGATGATGGTAAGATGCCATAGCCTGAAGTTTAGACAGAAGCTCACTCCGTGGCGCACGGTTCTTCAGTAGTTGAAGAAGGCGGGTCATCGTCAACTGACGCTCTTGTTGATCAAGGTGTCGCCAATCCATAGCCATCCGACGCACCGCACGTATGGAAGAGTTGTGAATCTTGAAATCGCTGTCCATGCGCGCAAACAAGGCACGATGGGTCGTGGGCTCATGATGACGCGCAATATCTTTCAACCACTGGTTCAGAGTGGCCGGGATAGACAAATGCTTCTTGAATTCATTGCTTTCCGTCTCGTCATCGAGATCAACTTCCTTGGCCTCTAGTGCATAAAGCAGAACGTAGAGATCGGTTGCCCCCGAGTGCCATTTTGAGAACCCAACGCCATAACGAATGGTTTGACTCGCATAGCTTACCGCAAATTTTTCAGTGTCGCCGTTACTGAACAGGATATAGAGCGCGCAAAGATAAAGGACCGCCAAATCAGACACGTCTTCGGCCGCATAATGACGCAAATGCGCTGCGGAGGGAAACATACGACTTTCAGAAAGCGATCCGATAAACTCAAGCATTAGCTCTGCCCGATCTTACGATGAGGTCCAAGGCTGTCATTATCTTCGGGTGCCGGTTCCTCATTTTCCGGCTCCGCGACATTTTTATTTGAAGTGATCGAGTTGATCGCAGCATTGGCAATCGCGAAAATGACTTTTGAAACTCGCGAGTCTTGAGACATGGCATTAATCAGTCCCTGCTCACCTTTATGCTTCAAAGCGGCGCGGACATTGTTGAGGTCTTCACCGGTAACATTGTCTTGAGCAAGCTCTTTCGTAAATTTGTTGATGTCAAACAGGTTGCCATCTTTTGTTACGCTATGCTGGGCCTCGACATTCTTCGTATCGTTTTTGCTAGTGATAGATTTGAGCAAAGCATGGACTATGCTGGCCATTGTCCGAATGTTTTCGGGGCTTCTGCGTAAAGCGATGAATGATTTGGAATCGGCTTTTTGAATCGCGATCTGTAAACGACGAACATCCGCGCCGGTGATGTTATCCTGCTCCAATATTTGCTTCATCGCATCGATATCTATCGCATGGCCATCCGGTGTCACACGAGTGCTGGCCGTCTGAAGAACATCACCATGATCGGTATGAACTGTTTCAACTTCATCGTCGCCTTTTTCGCTGGCCGCAGGGAATTGCGCTTGCTGAGCAGCAGCATTGGCATTTTCGGGCGCTTCAGGCGCGGCCGTGGCTGTGTCGGCCTTTGGTTGAGGAGTCTTCGGCTGAATTTCTTTACCAGCCGTAGCTGAGGTTTCGCCGTTCGGCTTCCCACCTTCAGGTTCATTTTCCCCGTTCCAGTAACCCTGGGAACCATAGGTCTTATTGCCTCGCTGAACTTTCAGAAGTCCACGATGCCACAGGAAATTGACGATCTTCGGGATAGCGGCGCGCATATCAACCGGATCGGTCAGTGCTTCCGTCACGACTTCGCCCTTCGTAAACTTTTTGCGCAAGGCGTCATATTCGGCCTGGGACGTCGCCTCAAGACCTTCTTTGGTCGGCGCGGCCGGTGTAGCCGGGACAGCCGGTTTGGCCCCTTGTTGGGCTTCCTGGCCCGTTTTAGCAGGCTCGACGGGTTCAGGCACCTTAGCATTCGGAGGTGCCGTCCTCGGGGGTTTACCGGCCAAGACTTTTGTCAGGTAATGGTCATCGAGTTCGATGCCATATTGATAGGCCAGGAACTCAAGAATATCTTCATGCGTCGGTTGCTTGCCGATCTTGTTACCCGTGCGAGCCTGCTGACCCACATAGATTTTCCAGTCTCTGGTCATCTGGGAAATCAGAGCGCCACCATTCAGACGTCCAAGAGCCTCACCACTATTACCAACATGGTGCAGCACACGATCGCGTGCGGTCTGAACAGCATTGGTAGCGAAATCCTTTAGTGCCCCGGTTGGGTCTTCATTGATAGGCTCGGGCTGACGCAGTGTTTCGATTTTGGATTGCAGGAACTTGACCTCGGCCGAAGAGCGGCGTAGGTCTTCCTTGCTTTGATCGGAGTTGAAAACCTTGACGCGACGATGCGCGCTTTCGCGTGCCGACACCGAGGCATAGAGCATTCCGTAGAGGCCCTTTACATCTTTTGCCTGAAAGAGGCTTTCAGCTTTTGCCACGAACGCAGACGGTAACGAACTGTCAACGTCTTCCTTGACTTGTGGCTTTTCCAACAGAGCGATTTGTGTGCGGACCAAACCCATTTCCGCATGACGGCGACGATAGGTCTCGCCATCCTTTACCCGTCGAGTATGATTGAACCTCACACGTGCTGTCTCAACCGAACCACGAAGCTGCCCATGAAGCGCACGAAGACCGGCAACATCATTGGCCGCCACCATTTTTTTAATCTTGGCTAGGATAACCTTGCTAGGTTCTGCGCTCATTTCTTACGGCTCTCCCTGATCTGACGAATACCACGACGAAATTTGTTCTCGTCTTCGGAACGAATGGCATTGATCAACCGTTTTTGGAGATCGTCGGCGGTTTCCGCGTCATAACTCTCGCGGATCAGTCGCATCAAATTCTTGACGCTACCCATGACTTGTTCGGCACGACTCTCAATGAAGAGATCGCGATCGCGAACCGGCGCATAATCAGACAGTTCATCAACGATACTGCGAAATTTCTTGTCACTCAAAGTCTATGCCTTTCTCATGTCGCCTGACAAGATTCTCAATCATGTCTGCGGCGCGCTGCATCCCCGTCTCGACTCCAAGCGCGTAATCTCCCGCCGAGTCTTCCATGAACGCTCGAAGCTTGAAGATAAGATCACGGCATTCTTCAAGCATCGGATGCTCTTGATATTCGTCCTGAGGTTCTTCCACAGATTCCACAATCATCGTCGTCGGCGCGAAGCTCGTATACGCAGCGAGCAGTTCGTCCGTTACCGCAATGAACTCTTTCATCTGAAGGTCGCTATAATCACCCATTTGCATATTTAGCCGTATAGAAAAACTCGCGGCCAGGGCGACAAATCGACACTATCCTTTTATAATCCTTGCATTTGCTCGCCAGCGCGTTCGGCATAGGTGACCATGATCTCCATGCGAAGCATTTGGCCATGCCGTAACACAAAGTCGATGAGTCGAACAAAGGCCATATCTCGATCTTCCATGAAATCATGGAGAGCGAGTTTGTCACTGTCGTCCGGATTTTCGCGCAGTTCCGTCACTGCCAAATCATGGACAGCCGCCTGCTCGATGAGTTGTTGAAATTCATTAATGCGGAGCATTTCAGTTTTCGTTTCCGTTTCGGTTAATGCGTTTCATAAGGTCCATCACGTCATTCTTCAAAGGAGACGCCTGGGCTGGTTTCGAAGGCATCGCGGCTTGACTGATCGACATGCCTTGCTTGACCTCGCGTTCCTCCATGACAACTTCTCCTCGCGTCGAGGTTGGCTGATTG
>FTJE01855655.1_pt1 | contig 13423 bp, 10 predicted proteins | sample 1658251 | NCBI WGS metagenome assembly FTJE01 (sample SAMEA3914810, study PRJEB12502) | metagenome | biome: forest; material: soil | place: Canada | collected 2011-08-04 | depth 0.1 m | reverse complement strand
AACTACATACATAATCGGAAGTGAACAATGGGCGTAAGATACGACGGCATTAAGCTGGTTTGGCTCCACCAAAATGCGAGCAATAGCACAACGATTACTTGGGTCTCACCGCTTGGTGGCGACTTGGGTTCTTTCACCGGAGGTCAAAATGTGTTGATTCCTGTGCGAGTTCGTGTGGATAACGGCCCAAAACCGACGTTCTCTGTTGCAAATGGCACACTTCCTTTGGGAGTGACGATTGATCCTGTTCTCGGCACGATTAATGGCACGTTGAATAACATCGACGGCACCTATGCGTTCACGTTGCAAGCAACGGCCGGGACGCAATCTGCCACTCAAGATTACACAGCAAACGTTTCAGTGAACTTGCCTCCTGTTTGGAACACTCTTCCGGGTTCACTGGGCGCACAGTATGACAATACGTTCTTCACGACAACTCTAAGCGCAACCGATCCCGAAAACAATCCAGTCACTTATGCCTTGGTTTCCGGCTCACTTCCCGCTGGGCTGGCGCTGCAATCAAATGGCGTGCTGTCAGGTCTTCTCAGTGATGTCCAAGGCGATACTGAATACTTCTTCACGATTAGCGCATCGGATGGTGTAGCCGCCAACAATCGTGCATTCTCGTTCACTGTTCAATACGACACGCCCCCAGTCTGGACTTCGACCGGCGCGCTTGCTTCCGGCATCGAAGGTAATTTCTATGCGGCGCAACTGTATGCTACCGGTGATATGCCGCTTACCTACAGCCTTGTTGGCTCTGGTATTCCGGGTGGTCTCACGGTCAATGCGAATACTGGGTTAATCTCCGGCACCCTGGGTCCGGTTTCTGCCAGCAACAAATATTCCTTCACGGTCAACGTTTCGGATGGCCTAAAATCCACCAACGGCAACTTCTCGATTTACGTCAATAAGAACCAACCACCCGTCTGGCAATCATCGGGTATTGTTGTTCAAGATTTTGGCGGCAAGTTCATCAGCACTCAGCTTGCTGCATTTGACACGCTGGGCGCAATTGTTACATTCTCCCTGGCGAATGGTTCGACACTACCTGATGGTATCAACCTGACCGAGAGCGGTGTATTGGCTGGCACCCTGCCAGTCGTTGGTTCCCAAACCGACTATTCTTTCTCGGTTACGGCAAATAACGGTGTGTTGGCCAGCACGCGTCTTTTGAAGATTCGCGACCTCGTCAATCAGAACCCGGTGTGGCAGTCCAACTCAGTCTTGCCGACTGTTTTGGAAGATACGCACGTATCGCAACAAGTCGTTGCTATCGACCCGGCCGGTGTTCAGACGATCACCTATTCCGTCGATGCCGCGTCCGCACTTCCGATTGGCATTTCGCTGAATGCGAACACCGGTGTTATTTCTGGTGTTGCTCCCGTGGCCGGATCGGATACTAATTACAATTTCACTCTTATCGCGAACAACGGCATCCTGTCGAGCAGCCAGGATTTCACTTGGACTATTCAAGCGATTACCGAACCGTTTTGGGTCACGCCTGCTGGCACCCTGGGCAACACAGTCATTGCGCAATATGACTACAAATATACGCTTCAGGCTACCGATAATGCGGCAGCGAATGCAGTGTCGTTCTCGCTGGTCTCGGGCTCACTTCCTTCGGGTCTGTCGCTGTCAAACATGGGCGTAATCTCGGGCGAACCTGATAATGTTTCGGGCACAGTCCAATACGACTTCACGGTTGGCATTACGAACGGTTTCAATACCGGTCCGAACCGTGCCTTCTCGATCTTTGTTGCTGAGAACCATCCTCCGGTATGGACGACCAATGCTGGTAGCCTGGGTAGTGCGTTCGAAACGGCTCCGTTCACGGCGACCCTTCTGGCCACCGATCCTGATGGTAAGCCGGTAACATACTCGCTCGGCGATGGCCAAAGTCTCCCGGCCGGTCTGTTCTTAAACTCGTCAACGGGTCTGATTACGGGCAATCTACCCTCAGTGCCGAATGATGTGACGGACAACTTTACAGTTTATGCCAGCGATGGCACTCCCGGTAATCAAGAAGTTACCCCACTTAGTGTTTCAATTACGACGAGATTCAATTCGCCTCCGGTATGGGAAACGGGTTCGCTTCCCGATGGTCTGGAAAGCACAAGCTATTCTTATCAATTGAAGGCCACGGGTGTCGGTAACGGCCCCATGGTGTTCACCGTCAATTCGGGCACGTTGCCTGCCGGTCTTACTCTTTCGGCCGCTGGCTTGATTTCCGGCACCTGCCCGGTTGCAAATACGGACACGACCTATTCGTTTAACATCGAAGCTTTCAACGGGATCAAGAGCGCAAATCAAGACCTGTCGATCACGGTTCAACATAACCTGCCGCCAGTTTGGGTTACAAATTCGGGAAGCCTCGGCCAATTCTTCAGTGGCAATCCGTTCTCTTTCACGCTGACCGCGACCGATCCCAATGGCACTTCAGTCATCTATGGGCTCGCCAATGGCGGCACACTTCCGGCCGGTGTTACGTTGGGTGCCAACACGGGTGTCCTGTCCGGTAGCTTCCCAGTCTCCAATAGCGGCGCGGATTCGAATTCAACGACTTACAATTTCACGATCGACGCCAGTGACGGCGTGTTCAGCGTGCCGCAAAGCTTCTCGCTCACTCAAAAGGGAACTGTGGCTCCGACGTGGAACACAACACCGGGCGACCTGGGTTCTTACAAGCGCAACGAACACGTCGGCATTCAATTGTCTGCTACCGATCCTCAGAACTTGAAGATCGATTACGAGATCGCGAATGGCGCTCTTCCGACCGGTCTGACGTTGACTACCACCGGTTTGATCGCGGGTTTTGCACCTGATGTTGCGAACAACACGACGTTCGACTTCACTGTGAGCGCCAACAATGGTGTTCTGGCTTCGACCGAAGAATTCACGATGAATGTCGTGGCCGTCGAATATCCGGTGTGGACGACCCCGTCTGGTTCATTGGGCTCGATGCTTAGCGGCTATGACGCATCGTTCACATTACGTGGCACTGACCCGGAAGGTTTCACTGTCTTCTACGAGATTTCGAACGGTGCACTTCCCCCAGGGGCGTCCCTAAACAGCAATTCGGGTTTGATTAGCGGCGTGGTTCCCGTCACAAGCTCAAACGCGACATATTCGTTCACTGCGCAATTGAGCAATGGTTTCGATGAAGTCGCCCGCGATTTCTCGATCTCCATCATTCGCAATCTTCCGCCTGTCTGGTTGACAGCGGCTGGGTCGCTTGGTGAAAGCAACGAAAACCAGAACGTCTCGATTCAACTGAACGTCGTTGATCCAGAAAACCAAACTCTTTCGTATAGCAACGTTGGTCTTCTGCCTTCGGGTCTGAGTCTAAATGGTGCCACTGGCTTGATCAGTGGTGTCACCGGTGCTGTTATGAACACGACGACCTATCATTTCACGGTCATTGCTTATGACGGCCTACTGTCGGCAAACCAATCGTTTAGCTATACCGTTGATTTCAGTTCGGCTCCGGTGTGGATCACGGCGAGCGGTTCGCTCGGCACTGGATACGAGCAATCGTCGTTCACCGCGAACGTCTCGGCTTCGGCCGGTGGTCAGCCAGTTGTCTATTCGGTCAGCAACACTTACAGTCTCCCGACTGGCCTGTCGATCAATTCCAACACGGGCACGATCTCGGGCACCCTTCCGCCTGCTGCTACGACGACCACTTACAACTTCGATCTGACCGCGACTTCGACCACGACGGCAAAATCCACAGATCGCGCATTCAGCATTACCGACCAACACGTTTCTCCGCCAGTTTGGAGCACCGCGTCGGGCGATATTGAGACGGCTCTGGCTGGCACTTCGTTCTCAAAGACATTGGTCGCCACGGACCCCAATGGATTGCCTCTGAGCTATGTTCTGGCCAGCGGTAGCATGCCCTCGGGCGTGACCTTCAACCCGAATGGCACCGGCAACACGGCCGTTGTATCCGGTATTTTGCCCAGTGTTACCCAAGACACGACCTACTCATTCACGGTCGGCGCGAATGATGGCTTTAGTCAGGTCAATCGCACCTTCTCCATCACTTCATGGTTCAATCAACCTCCGGTTTGGAACACTGCTGCCGGAACAATCGCGACCGCATTCGAGTATGCGCCGATTTCGGCTTCCGTGCTCGCGCATGACGTTCATGGCTTTGCGGTCACCTACTCTCTGGCCAATGCTCAACAACTCCCCACCGGCGTTAGTATGGCGGCCAACGGTGTGTTCTTCGGCACGATGCCCGCGACTTCGAATGCCACAACGAACGATACGTATACGTTTACAGTCATCGCTAACAATGGCGCGCTCGCTAACACTCTCAATGTTAGTATCGTAAATGAGTTCTTGAATCCTCCGATCTGGACGACCCCGGCTGGCTCGATCGGTAGTGTCGTGGAAGGTAAATCGTTCTCGGCCACGGTTGCTGCAACTGATCCCCAAAGCTATACAGTTCACTATTCTTTGGCTAATAGCACGACACTGCCAGCGGGGATGAGTCTGAATGGCACTACTGGGCACATTAGTGGTGTCGCGGGCGACGTTCCGAACAACACGACATATGCTTTTACGTTAGCTGCAAATAACGGTGTCTTGGCGACCAATCAAAACTTCTCCATCACGGTAACGTATGATACGACGTTCTTCGATCAATACTCGAACAATGTTGTCATGCTCATGGACTTCCTGGCCCCCATAGGCTCGCAAGACATCTACGATTACATGGGTCACACCATAACCGTTGACAACGATGCAATGATCACCAATGCACAGATTGCATATGGCAACGCATCAATGGTTGTTAGTAATGCTACGAACGATTATGTCTCAACGCCATCTGCACCGGAATTGAACTTCCAGAATCTCGCTAACTGGACCGTCGAGCTTTGGGTTTACCCTACCGATACCACCGGAACGGCTTATGTTGTTTCCGAAAGCGGCGCAAACGACGGAAGCTCCTCGAACAATTACTGGGGCATCGAGAAGACCGGTTCGACCTACGTCTATAAAGTCGGCCCCAGCACTGTCTTTGGTTCACCGATTAGCTTGGGTAATGTTACGGTCAATGCTTGGCAGCATCTTGCTGTCGTCAAAAGTGGCACGACTGTCAAGACGTTCAACAACGGCAATGCTGTCGCCACGGCGTCGCAGGCTTTGTCCAGCACAAACACCGGCGCATTGGAAATTGGCGGTTCCGACAATGGCGAAAGCTTTAATGGCTACATTGACGATTTCCGTGTGACTTCGCTGGCTCGCTATAGCTCGAACTTTGTTCCGTCTCAGACTCCGCGCCCACCGCTCTGGAATACGGCCAACAACACGGTCCTCGTTTCAGCTTTGGAAGGTAACGCGATCTCTAATGCGGTCAGCTTGTCGATTACCGACCCGTATAACCTCGGCATCAGCCAATTCAACGTGGTTGGGTCTGCCGTTCCGCTCGGCGCAAGTTTGTCACTTGCAGGTGTCCTCTCGGGAGTCGTGCCGCAAGCAACCGGCAATACGATCGTCGTCGCGGCGCAAGGCAAAGATGGCAATGGCAATCTGACGCCAATCCAGCAATATTACATCCAGTCGAACGCTCTTACGGCTCCGTCTGATCTCGTCTATAGCTGGCGCTTCAACCATCAGGCCGGTGAAACGGTCCTGACGCCCACGGTTGGCAACCTGACCACTACCCTGGCCGGTGCCGCAGGTTTCAGCTATACAGCCGCACCATCGCCATATAGCACTTATACGGCCGCGCTCCTCACGGCCTCCACCACGTTGATCGTTCAAAACGGAACGAACTTCCAATGGCTAACGTCCGGCAATCACACAATCGAAATGTGGTTCAATCCTGGCGTTGGTTTGAGCGGCAACGGCAACTATACTCCATTCTCGATCGGTTCTTCGGACAACGCAGCGAACCTCGCGGGTAACGGCTATCGTTTCTTCCTCACAAGCGGAGTTTGGACTTGGGCTTCCAGCGTCCTGGGCTTCAGCGTTACGATGCCGAGCGCTACCCTGGGCCAATGGAACCACGTCGCAATCGTCGTCAACAACGGCATTGCCACTGGCTATATGAATGGCGTTGCGGGCACTCCGGTTACCATGTCTCCGAAGGCAAGCAATACCAATATGTTCGACAACAACACTTCCCAAATTAACGGGTTTGTGGGTTCGTCCGGCTTTGCCCTGAACCAGCCGATGTATTTGCATGGTTTCAATTTCTGGAACTCTGCAAAATACGTGAACAATTTCACGCCAAATTGGTCCAACTATTTGCAACCGATTGTCACGTCGAACAACACGGTGCTTTCGGGCTATGAAAGCTCCCCAATCAGCAATACGCTGGTAGCGAACACGTTCGGCTCGCACTCCTATACCTTCACAGCGAACACTGTGCTTCCGAGCAACGTGTCCCTGGCCTCGAATGGTCATGTGAGTGGCACATTCCCGCCTTATGCGTCATATACAGCGAATGCGAATGCCTACACGTTCACGGTTGTGGCGACGGATAGTGTTACGGGTTTGAATTCGGCCGAATACTTCGTGGCTCTGGCTCCGATCAATACACACCCGGTTTGGGTCACGAGCCCGACCTTCGCAAACGCAGTCGAACTGCACCCGTGGAGCAATACGGTTGTCGCGACCGATCCGCGTTTCGAAACTGTCACCTATACCTTGAATGCCTCCTCGCTTCCGGGTTCACTGGTGTTGTCTTCAAATGGTTTGATTTCCGGCACTCTACCTTCGGCCGGGGGCAACAACCAAACGTATACGTTCACTATTGATGCGACGAATACTGACAACGAAACTGCCACGCAGACCTTCACGTTGCCGATGGTCCTGAATCAGCCTCCGGTATGGCAAGGCAATAGCTTTGCGATCACCGGCGTAGCTAACTCTGCGATTGCGAATTTTACACTCACCGCATCCTCAGTTCAGGGAAACCAGATTACCTATTCGGTGTCGAATGGCACAACATTGCCATCGGGATTGAATTTGAATGATAACATTATCAGTGGAACGCCAACTGCTGTGGCTAATTCTACGTTTATCATAGACGCCTCCGACTCTTATGGTGGTAATTCTTATCAAACTTTCATGGCCAATGTCAGCGCATTTGGTTATTATACGTTGACCAATCCAGCAGGTAACACAGTCACGGTTACCAACACCGTCACGTCATTGACCCAAGCAGGGGCATGGACGGTTGTATTTGCGGTCAATACACCCACCACATTTAAAATGTGGGGTGCCGGTGCCGGTATGGTAACCGGTGGTGCGGGCGGCTATGCTACCGGAAACGTAACTGTTGTTCCCGGTCACACCTACACTATCTGGGTCGGCGGAGGCGGTTCTACTGCAAACACTACTGCACAAAGCGGAGGATTTGGTGGGGGTGGCGCAACCGGAAGCACCGGTGCTGTCGGAGCCGATGCCGGTTCTGGCGGCGGCCTGTCCGGTCTATTCGCTAATACCGCAACTTTTGCAAACTCGATTCTGATCGCAGGTGGCGGCGGTGGCGGCGCGGGGACTGCGGGTGGCGCAGGTGGCGGCACGAGCGGAGCTTCTGGCGTCAGCGGCGGAAATGGTGGCCCCGGTGTCGGTGGTTCACAATCTGGCGGTGGCGCAGCCGGTTCGTCACATAACGGTTCTGGCGCAACGGCAGGCAGCGCTCTGTCAGGCGGTAGGTCCACTACCACCGTTTCTGGCGGCGGCGGCGGCGGTGGTTACTTCGGCGGCGGCGGTGGCGGCGGCAACAACAATTCCGGCGGCGGCGGTGGCGGTGGTTCTGGTTACATCAACAATGCCATTGTTGCTAACGGCACCCTAATAGCCGGTTCTGGAACAACACCGGGCAACAATACCGATGGTTTTTATTCGAATACCGCTGGTAAACCAGCCGTTAATAACCTAAGCGGAAGCACCGCTTCGAACGGCCTCGTTGTTATTATCATTTAATTAAGACTGGCCGTCCTTCGGGGCGGCCTTTTTTATTCCGAGCGAATCCGGTGGCAGGATCGATAGGGCAACGAAGAAAATGAACGACAGGAACCACGCCAGAACTGCCAGCCGATTGTCAAACAGAGAGCCAAACGTTAGGGTCCAGGGACAAACCTGAATCCATGGCGGCATCCCGATATCTCGCATCCTGCGCGTCGTCGCCGCCACGTTGATCACGACGAGCACCAACGCGCCAATCATCTGAACCGAACGAACAACCGATTCTGCGATTCCGGTCTCGATCGAGTTGTATATCAGGACGCTACAGAACAGCGTCCAGGCCATAAAAATTATGTCAGAAATGACGATCGTTGACGCGTATTGAAAGCGATTGAACCGGCCGTAAAAACCAAAGATCGCATCGAGGAAAGCGGACACCACATAATCTCCTAAAAGGATATCTAACGGTATGGTATTTCGCCATTTTGGTCAACGAGATTATTCAACTGGCAGGCAAATCTTACCCGAGCTTTGACCGTCGAGCTTTTGATCTCCACACTTCCAACACTGACGCCAGCCATAGTAGTGATTGACGCCCGTGCCACCACAGCCATAGCAATCATCGGCCTCGCCGATACGAATTAGATCACTAAACCAATGATCACCCGGATATTGAGTGCCGCCGAATATTGGCCGAGGTGGCCCGGTGTATTTCACGGCATATCCATCACGATCGAAGCTGATCTCGTATTGATCTTGGAACTCAGAAAGAAATCCGTGAGTTTGAAGGATCACAACTACGAAAGCGTGTTCATCCGTAGCGGCATGAACTGTGAAGGTTTTCCAACCAGCATGGTTGTGAATATGAACAATCTTTTCGGTATTCATTACCAATATGAGTTCTCTGTTTGCTGAAAAACAATGCAGTTCTCGTCGTGATATAGATACTGCGCTTTATTCTGGTAATAGTTGGGGACTAAATTGAACGCTTCTGCTTTCGTCATAGCAGCCAGATCAATGTTCTTGGCAAAGACTGTTTTGACAAAATAATCCTCTTTCGTCGAGTAGCTTATATCCCACTTACTACTTGCGTCAAAATCGAACGCGTTCCCACGGCTCAACAGGTTCAGACGTTTCGAAGCAATATGCTCGACGGTGTTGGACTCGTCATCCGCAGATATAAACATCTGGCCGACTGCGAATACCGGACGGAAGACATCGCCCCCGAAGCTATTTTGGCTTACCAAGGTCGCATAGATATTCGACGGAATACCCGTCGCACTGATTTGCCCGTTCGTGCGAATTTTTTCACCGCTACCATGCCAGCTATCTTTGTAGCGATTATGTCGAATGGTTTCGCGTTTGAAAGCAACCAGATCGTAGCTACCGACGTAAATCAAGCGTTGTTTCTGTTGAAGAATCATGTCACCGAGCAGCAAATCTTTCGCGGCGATCGACTTTTGGCCGCGCGGGTCGAATAAACGCGGGTCGGTTGGATGCGTCAGGTAGATGTTTGCATCCTTCTTAGCGTAGATAATCGGTGCCTTGATGATGCCCTTTTCCAGGGTGCACGTTTGGATCAAATGAACCAAATTGTCGGCATAAATTTCGAACAACCATCCACGAGGATCGCTTACCCGAAAGACCTTATTGCTTGTTACGTGCCGACTTTCAAAATCAACGATCACAAAACCTTCGGTAGGAGTGTTTTTTATATCCTTGAAAATTGCCGGTTTCTTAGCGTATCGGCCAGCCGCCCAAGATCGAACTGTTTCCTCGCGCTTTTTAAACGCGGCATCATTGGTGTTCTGTGTTACGAATGCGAGCGGAAGGGTTTCACCCGACTCAATATCACCACGTATACCAACAAACCAGTCGTCAAACGCGTTCAACATTTGGGTCATTTTGATCTCGTTTCGGGAATTGCTTGGCCAGTCGCCAAATATGCTTCATGGAAAATCGGACGGGTGCGATCACGCTCGGCAGTTACACTAAGCAGACCGTTACAAGCCAGCACGCCTTGGATGAACCCGATCCACCTACTGATCTTGTCGATTGGGAAGGTGTCGATGTTCTCCAAGCATTGGTCAATCATCCAGGCTACGTTGGCCAAGGAGGCGGGATCGTTGCTTTGGGCTATGTCGGACGGTAGCATTTGCTTTAGGCCGTCCAGCACCTTCGCAGAGGCGCTACGGATGGGATCGTTCAATATGCTACCCGCAATAGTGCGTTAACTATGTGCTCGAACCTATAATTTGGTAAACCAAATGTCAAGCGACGAGAACAGGCCATTTTGGATAAAAATAGGGACGGATAGAGGGGTGTCTATCCGTCCCGTATGACAATGGTGACCCGAAGAAACGCACGGGTTCGGAGTGTCCTACCTCCGGGCTTCGGTAACGGGGAGCCTAACCGGTTTTGGCGAAACGAGACTTTGGTAAACCAAAAATTAACGCTACGCAACCCCAATTTTATTTTTCGATACGGAATCCCGTCACAACGAAATTCGTTGAGTGCGATCGCAGAAATTCAGGCAGGAAGCTGGTGTAATTTTCCGCGAAATACCGCGCACGATTTTGGAATTCTTCCCAGACCTCGGCGGGCGGCTCCTCGTCCACGAAGATCGCGACCGATTGATAGGACGGATATTTCACGACCGCATCCCGCACGGGCCAACCTTGGCTCTTGCAGAACTCGTCCTGTGATGCCTTGGCGAGGATTTCATTCTCCGGCGTATCCTCGTATTCGACACCACTGCCGTTGTTGAAAAACCCTGGGGTAGGAACGATATCGACGGCCGAGAGGAAATAGTTATCGTCGTGCTCAACGAGGCTCTGCTCGACGTGTCGATACCACCAACTCAAGTGAACGATTTCCTTCGTCACATCGTGATTGAGACTGCCGGAGTCATGTTCATCCGTTTGGTTCGTCAGGTATTTGCAAAGCTCACGCTCGAAATTTCCCGAATAGGCAGTCGTGTCAATGATCAGACGAATGGGCATGTGCGAACCTCATAAAACGCGGAATTCCGCATAAAGACGAAAAAGATGCGGAATTCCGCATCTCATTCAACTACAGAAAAATGGACCTCCATCCAATCACGAATTTCGCCATCATCGAGATCACCGAAGTTTCGGTATGAAGACGATCCGGAATTGATGTAGTCGAACCGATACTGCTGATCTTTGTAAGTGATTCGTGTCCGGAGAAGCTTGCGTAAAGTCCTGGCATCGAGACTGCGATCGGAATGAAAGGTCAGCCCAGTGCACTCCAAGTAGTGCGTCTTATAGTAGGTGTGGATTCCCAGAAGATCATCCACCGCCGCTCGCATGGCCTCAGCATCGTTATGACTGCGTCCACCGGGCAGATATTGACGACCACTTGGGCGATCGTTCGCACGGCCCGAATCGATGAGATATTGGACCGTGATGTTATCGAGACTGACTTCGATCATGTTATGCCGCCGTCTTCAGGTAGCCATAGGGCAGACCGAATTCGTCTTCGATCGCTTCTTCGTCGTAGCCTTCGTCATCGCTGATGAGGCGGATCGCGTCGGCACGACTGGCGTGGGGCATGAGGGCGAGAACGCCTTGAATGCGTTCTTCGAAGATTGCGATGCAGCGTTGCTCTTCGGTTTGTTTCCGAGCCTTGTTGGCTTCAAACTCGGTATCGTAGGAAGCCCAGAAATCGATCAGGGCTTCTCTGCTCGGCCGCCGATTTTGCGGGCGAAAGCCGTGAATTTCCTTGTAGGAATCCGCATAGAGTTCCAGCAATTGGTCGTAGGTGCGGGCTTCGAGTTCTTGACGAGTGCTCATAACTATCTCCTTTGCTGCGGACACAACCTATAGTCTCACAGTTCTCGACACCGTCAAGTATAAATGTTTTAGATTATTCTTAACAATAAAGCGTAATCGTAAGATACTCCCATGAACTTCGGGTCACGAGGAATCACAAGTGCCTTTACCTGCCCGGATGGTAATCGTTTTGCACGAAAACCAGCATCAAGCACTTCATGATGATCGTCAGGCCGCCCGTCGTAATAAATGAGAATTTCGTTGTTGCGAAGGTCCGGATTCACTTTTATACGCCACCACGGCAGGACGGCGTTCTTTGTGTCGAAAATATCGTCTGGACTAATTTCGATAATGTTGGCTGAGCCTCGACGAGTGCGATGTGCTATCAAAGTTGAGTGACGACTGAGAACGACGCGTAATTTTTGAGCAAAGGTGACATCACCATACGGTCGCCAGTGCTGCCAGATTTCTTCTTGCCACAACACCTGCTCACCCGTCGCAGCCTTCAGAAAATCTCGGTATGACGGAAATACGTGAATGTCATCTTTTGTAACAGGCTGACTCACGACCGCCATCGGGCCATCGGCCGCCCAATCGACACGGATCATATTCTTTGGAAATCCGTCAAAGCCTCTGCTTTCGGCGAAAGCGTCAACCGGTAGCGACGCGGCAGTGGCAATAGCGGCACCGCCAATAAAGACGCTTCTACGGTCGATCATCATCTGGCTCCAATTTGGTTAACGAATCGGTAGCACGAAAAAAGCAGAGGGTCAAAGCCCTCTGCTTTCTTTAGATCAAGGTCATCAAGAACGACCCGTCGAATGCCTTAACGCGGGCGACTTCATCCTTCGAGAAGTCCTTCCGCCGAACCTTGGCCATTCGCTCATCCGGATGATGGAAAACGATCCCTTCATGGGCGTTCTCGTTCATCCAGCGAATGAACCCTTCCCTGGTCCGTTCGACTTCGGTTTCCAAGGCCCCATGCTTGACCAGCACATGCCGAGGAAGGTTGTAGATGTTCCCTTGGACCTTCGGCCCCACCAATTCGTAGGTTCCGTCCACCAAAGGTGCTTTCGCAGTCATGAACTCGAAAGCTTCGATATGCCACCGATCGGCCGGTTCATCGGCATTCACAGGAACCCAGTGAGGCCAATGTCCAGTAACCGCATCGGGCTTGTCTTCGCACGGAATAGAGTTCGCAGGAACTTCCCTTCCGGCCTTGACGTCGTATCGCTTGAACAGCTTCCCGTCCTTGATCATCGACGAGGTTCCGTCAAACTTTACCGTGGCCACCCCTTCGGTCAAAATCCACGCGCTGGTGGGCATGATCTCATTGGTAGCCGTGTGTTCGTCGCGATTGATCACGAACACAGTCTTCATCTTCTTCATAATGGTTTCCTTCAATGGTTGGCTGATTTCGAGCCCAGCCCGGAGAACCATTGAAAGATTTGTGGATGACTTCAACCACGATCAAAACTTACCTCAGGTATAGAGGCAAGTCAACGAAAAATAATCACCACTTTATGCTAATGTAGTCATCGGGACCAAAATGAAATTCTTCAACATTTATCGTGTGCGAGGCTTCCATACCGCGCTCGATAAGTCCGGATATAACATACGGGATGAATTGAACCTGTTCATCATAGCAAGGAATCTGGCAACTTTCGTTCCCGAGTTGCGCATTTTCAAAAACAGTT
>FTJE01000120.1_pt2 | contig 13826 bp, 23 predicted proteins | sample 1658251 | NCBI WGS metagenome assembly FTJE01 (sample SAMEA3914810, study PRJEB12502) | metagenome | biome: forest; material: soil | place: Canada | collected 2011-08-04 | depth 0.1 m | reverse complement strand
TGCTCGACCTGGCCGGCGTCGCCCTTGAGCTCGGCGACGGTCTTGGACACATCCTCGCCGACGGCCTTGACCTCCGGGTCCTCGTGGCTGATCAGCTTGTGCGCCAGCGCCTCGAGGGCGTCGAGCTTCTCGTCGAACCAGTCGCCGACACGGGACATGGTGATCTCCTAATCGAGAGGGTTGGTTTCGCCAACGCGGCGAAGAAGGATTTCGAGCGACCGGCCGCGCCAGGCGCCGGCCACGAGGAGGGTGGCGCCGTTGTCCACAACGGAGTCGATGACGATCTGCGCCTCGTCGAGGTTCGGGTCGTTGGTGCGGACGGCGAGGAGGTCGCCGGGGCGTGGGGGCCGGTAGTTGGGCACGGTTCGGTCCCCGACGGTGGCTCGGGTGCGGGACGGCGCGGAGAGCGCGGGTCGGTCGAGAACTGTGGTGCTGATGGCGCTGTGCTCCGTGGGTCGGTCAGGCGTACGTGAGGATCCGCAGGATCGCCTCGGCGAACTGGATGAGGACTGCGAGTTCGACGAGGAGGTAGATCTCGAGGGCGAGGGTGGCAAGCAGGATGATGATCAGGGCGATGGGGGCGGCGCATTTCAGCGCCCGAGTGATCCCGATCGGCTCATGCCGACACCTCGCGAACTGTGGTCCAGTCGATGGCCACCGAGATGGTCTGTTCGTCTTCGTCGAGCCCGACGACCTCGGCCGCGGCTTCCCGCCGCCCGATGAGGTCGACCGCGTCCACCAGGTCCCCGATGAACGGGACTTGGTCGCAGTCGTCGAACCCGACCACTACCCGGTTCGTCGAGAGCACGGACAGGTCGACGGACACCCGGCAGCGCGCTGACGTCTCGGGCGCGTACAGGGCGGCGAGCGCCTGGTCCGGGCGTCCGGGAGTCAGGTCGCTCATGCTGGCTGCCAGCCCTCGAAGCTCGTCCACCAACCGTGCGTGCCACAGGTCGTGCAGTGTACGGACGGCATCAGGTCGCCCTCGTCCGTCCACCGCCAGCCGCGTTCGCGTGAGAGCGGCAGGAACGTACGCCTCACAACGCCGTTGCAGGAGTGGAAGAACATCGGGTTCTGGTACTCGTCGTCGCGTTCAACGCGCGGCAGCGGACCGTCGGGCCAGTCGCGGTGGGTGATCCCGGGGCGCGGCTCGGCGCTGCCGTCGGTCAGGTCGGTCGACATGAGCCTCCGTCCAACCACGCAGCAGCCTTACAAGCTGGGCACCTGAGGGCCGGTGTCACCGTCAACGGCTCGGCGAGGATGACGATCCATCCGCCGCGACGGGCGCCGCCGCGTAGCGGGATGTCCGCCGTACACCTGGCGCCGTCAGCCCGTCGGTGCGTCCAGGCGAGCCCGGCCGGCTTGCGCGAACCGGCGGCGTAGTGAACCTCAACCTTGTGATCTCCGGCGACGGTCACGGCCACCGCCTCGGCGAAGTGGGCCCTGGCCGGGCATAGAAGCCACGCGGCCAGGGCCATTCCCGGGCAGGCGACCCTCGACGCTCGCGCGGGAAGATGTGGGCGGAAATGCCGAAAGCCCCGCACGTAGGCGGGGCTCTCAAGGCGGGCACTGGACCGGACCACTCACGGACGCGGCACCACTTCCGGGCTCAGCCCGGCAAACCTGTGAGTGGAGTCTACCTGGAAAGGCGATGGGCCGCGGTCCTTTCGGACGACGGCCCTGCCTTAGATTCGCAGCCAGACACCCGTTTCTGGGCACGCTGAACTAGGCCAATGATGCGTCCCCCGAAGGATTCGCGTCAAGTCGTGCACCTGATTGGGGCGCACGTGGCCCCGGGCGACCGCCGCGACGCCGGATTCGCTCCCGGTTTTCACGAGCAGCAGCGGCGCGTTCCGACTCGGCTTCAACGACCTCGTCCTCGTTGTACACGTGCCCGATGACGACGTCTCGCCGATTGCGCTGCTCGTACTTCGTCAGGTGGCCGTTCTTGACCCACTTCTCGACGGTGCGGCGGGAGCGACCCGTGATGTCCAGGACTTCACGCATCGTGAGCGGCTTGAACATCGGGTCGGTTGGGTCGATGTGGCCCGTTGTCACGCGGACGCCTTCGACTTGGCGAACTGGCTGGGGATGGAACCGCCGAAGACCTCCCGGAGTTTGGCCATCGGCGCGTAGCCGCGGGCGTGGACGTCGGCCGCGAACATCTTGGTCCACCGTTCGTACTCGACTGGGGTCATGCGCAGGATCGGCCGGCACTTGCGGCACTTGACGTTGCCGGTGGCCATGCCGAGTTCGTCGACTTCCCATTCGAGCGCGTTCTTGTCGCAGTAGGGGCAGGCGACGCCGTAGCAGCGCTCCGGGAGGACGTCGTGGGTTCGGGTGAGGATCTGGGTTTTGCGGTGCAGGCCGAGGAGTTCGAGCCCGAATCCTTCGGCGGCCTCACGGTCGTGTTCGGTGAGAATCCAGTCCAAGTGGTGCCGCAGGAACAGGGAGGAGACCTCGACGGTCTTGTGCTGGGTGCGCTGCGGGTGGCGTTCGGGAAGATGCCGGACGGAACGGACGGTGTCTTCCCAGTCTGCGAGCCACATGGAGAGCTCCTCGAGCGCGAACACCGGGGCCTGATGTTCGTGGAGGGCGCGTTCCTTCGATCCGTTGACGATCTCTTCTTCGGTGGCGGACGACGCGGCACCTGAGTCGATCTCAATCTGCAGGCGGACGGCGAGTTCGGGGGTGTCGCAGAGTGCGCCGCGGATCAGTGTCGTGCAGGGCGGGCACCAGACGGGCTGGCCTTGCCGGGGCTCGTAGTCGTGCCGGATGCCAGTTTCGGCGGTACGGGCTTCGGCGGCACGCCAGCCGGAGTTGCAGCGGCCGGGGCACGCTGGGGCGTCGGTATGGGTCTCGGGTTCGGGCGCCGTGTCCGGCTGGTGGTCGGGCGTGTGATACGAGGTGCTGCGGGACATTCGGCGCCTCCGACTCGCTTGTACCATTGAGTCGAAGCGTTGCGGGTGGTCGGCGCCGGTGCTGGTGTCGCGGCCTCGTCGGTGTCGATCATCTGAAGTGTAGGCCAGGAACACGAAAGCGGCCCACGCGGGGAAGCGGGGCCGCTTTTCGTTGCTGCAACCCCGTCGAAGCGGGGACGACGTTCCATTCAGGCGAAGCCAAGAGCAACCCCCGCCGAGGCGGGGACCACGCCCTATTCAGGCGGAACCACGAGCCACCCCCACCAGCGTGGGGATGATTGAGCCGCTAGGTCTGGACCGCCCCGAAGGACGCATCTCTACCTGTCACTGGTTTACCCCCACGGGCGTGGGGAGCACTTCCCTACATGGAGGGCACTAGGATCATCCCAGCCTAAGCCGGGAGCACGCACGTACCCTAGCAGGGCCCGACGACGCACGCTATGCGTCGGCCTGGACCATGCGGCGTACTGCCTCGCGGATCGCCTCGGCCCGCTTCATGCCGTTCTCCTCGGCCCACACGTCCAGCAATGGCAGCAGGTCACCGAGGCGCGTGTTGACGACGCCGCCGATCTCCGGGCGGCCGGGGCCGGCTTCTTCAGCAAGTTCGCCGAAGTACTTCTCGATCACGCTGTCGCTGCCGTTGACGAGCAGCCACTGCTTGGCGGCCTGGTCACCAAGGAAACGGTATGTGTCCTGGCCGCCTTCCCACTGCGACCAGTGGTTGAGGACCCACCGGCCGCCGGGGGTGCGGTACAACTTCTCGTGTTCCCAGCGGCCGCCGTGGATGGAGACGTTGTTGCTACCGTCCCATCGAGTGTCTTCCTCGACGGCTTCGACGGCTTTGGCAGGGTCGAACCAGCCCTCGACCTTGGGCTCCTCGGGGCCGTAGGGGTCTTCGGGGTCGGGGTGACTGTAAATGTTGACGCGGGACACGGTCGGTTCTCCTTGCCGAAGTCGGGGGTCAGAGCGTGGCGGCGGCGGTCTTGATGCCGTCGAAGATGCGCTGGACGAGGTTGAGGGTGTCGCGCTGGCCGTCGAGGTAGCGGACGTCGATCGCGCTGGCGCCTTGGTGCTGGATGTGGAGCTTGCCGTCGGCGGCGTCGAAGTAGACCCTGCTGACGGAGCCGAGGATGCCTCCGATGCGGCTGTTGGCGATGGGCTCGCCGTCGATGGCGGCGGAACTGATGTTGCCGGTGCCGTAGCGGTCGATTTCGATGCCTGCGAACTTGGCCCAGTCGTTCAAGTAGACGCGGTCCATGCCGTTGCGCTGCCAGCGGTTGCCGCCGAGGGCGAGGATGGCTTCGGCGTCGAGGGGGTGCGGGGTGTGCGGCTTGGCACTGAGCGCGATGCGGTGGGTGAGGGAGGTTTCGTCGATGTCCCAGCGGCCGGAGGTCTTGGCGGCGGTGATGGCGCCGAGCCGGCACCAGGTGCGGATGGTTGCGGTGGTGACGTTGGCCTTGGCGGCTGCGGTCTTGGTGTCCATGGTGCGCTCCCCCACTCCGCGATTTCCGATATTGCTAATGTACGTCATGGGTCAGCATGACGTCAATAGGCGATGTTGAAAATCGTGGAATGGGACGCCGGGCAACACGAAGGACCCCGGGAGTCCGGGGCTCATGTGATCAATTCCGCAGGCGGCAGAGGGTCCGCCGAACACTCCGACGCGTGTCCCCGGTTGTACTCGTTGACCATGTTCGCGACCCGCTTCCGGCCGATGTCGAGATCGGCGGCGACCTCGGCCGCCGGGCGCTCCCGGGTGAGCCTGTAGACCGCCGCCAGGCGCATCTGGCCGAAACGGCCGATGTTCTTGGTGTCGGCGAGCACGGCGAGCAGCCGGGCCTGTTCAAGATCGGGCATGGCGAGCAGCCAGGCCGTAACGCCGTCCAGGGTGGGTTCGGGGTAGGTGCCGCGGGGCGCTTCGTGCGCCCCGCCGTCCTGGTTCCCCATCAGCCGTGGATCTGGATCGCGTGGTTCCATTCGCCGCCCATCCACAGGGCCGCGTCCTGGTCGGCCTGGGTGAGGGCCTTGAGGTTCGCTACCGGGATGATGTGTGCGGTGCGGGCGATGGCGAGGGCTTTGAGGGCGGTGTTCATCTCGTTGCGGTCGATCTGGGGGAGTGCTTGGCGGATTTCGGCGATTCCGATCCATTCCTGCCGGGGGGCGATGGCCTTGTAGGCTTCGCGGATCTTGGTCTCGGTGGTGGTCATCTTCGGTTCCTTTCGTGGTGGCCTTCCCTCTAAGAACAAATATACCCCCCATGGGGGGTATGCGCAAGGGTGTATCTCAAGATTCTTTCAGGCAGTCCCGCCGGGTCGCGAAGCCGATCTTGGTCGGCATGTGGGAGTGGCCCGAGTTCGATCTTGGTCGAGTGTCGTCCAACAGTACGCGGACTACAGCCCCCGCCCCCGCTCGACCCGCCGCACGTTCCCCGTCCCGCGCTTCCCCGTCGCCCGCTCCCGGGCCGTCAGCTTGTGTTCGCCCTGGGGGTTGACGTCTGTACGAGAGTTCGTACACTGAGAGCTGTACGAGAGTTCGTACACGCGAGAAGGGGCAAGCATGGACGTAATCGCAGACACCGAAACTCCGCACTGGAAAGCAGGACTCGACCTGCGCGCGTGCTACACCGCGCAGCAGCGCGAAACGCTGGGCGAGGACGCAGCCGAACTCTCCGGCTGGGCCGACACGCTGCTGTGGACGCTGGCGGCATTGCGCTCGGGCATCTGGGGCGAAGGCCACCGCTACGGGCACGCGCCCGCCGACATGGACTGGGCCATCGCAATCAGCGAACTGGCCCAACTCGGCGAGCACGTCGCAGACGTGCTCGACCACGCGATCGTGCAGCACGCACAGGCTGGCGGCTCGATCCAGCAACTGGCGGACGCAGCCGGACTCTCGGCCCGCTCAACCGCACAGGGCCGGCGGGATGCTGCACGCCGCCGGGTGACCAAGGGCGGGCCGCTCGACGGATGGGCCACACTTCGGCCGGAATCGGGATCGACGAAGGAGCAGGAGGGCTGATGTCCGAGTGCGTGTTCTGCGACATCGTCGCCGAGGTGAGCCCTGCGACCATCGTGCGCACGTGGAATGACGCCGTGGCACTCGTGCCGCTCGAGCCCTACACCCCGGGACACGTCCTGGTCATACCGCGCGTGCACATCCCGGACGCGGCCACCGACCCGGAGGTGACCGCCGCCGTGATGCGCCGCGCGGCGCAGCTGGCCCGCGACACGATGAGCAGCGCGAACCTGCTCACCTCCTGGGGGGCGCTGGCAACCCAGACCGTCCCGCACCTGCACGTGCACATCGTGCCCCGGATCGCCGGGGACCAGGCGCAACTCGGGTTGTGGCCGTGGCCCAGATGGGCGCAGCTGCGACACGTCTACCACGCGGCCGACCAGACGGGCGCAACTCTGTGCGGCGCGATCGCGGGCACGGCGTCCGCCCGCTGGGCCGACGCCACCTGCTCGGACTGCATGCGCCTGGCCGGCGCGGCCGTGGATGTCCATCAGGCGGCTTCGGCAGCGTGACCGGTCCGCAAGCCCGTCCGCCAGGAGCAGGGCGGCGCCCCACTGCGGGACTCGGTGGGGCGCCGTTGCTTCGGGGAATCCAGCGTTACCGCCGCCGCGGCTGCCGCACCTGCTGGCCCGGGTCGACTTGCCCTCGCAGCGCACGCTCATACGCGGCCTGCTCGCGCGGCCCGAACGTCGGGAAGCTCACCGACCCGTCGAACGTGCCGTCCGGGTTGCGCTTCGGGATCTGCACCTTGCCGGCCGCGGTCCGTTTGACCGTCGGCTTCTTGGCGGTGGCCTTCTTCGCGGGCCGCTTCTTCGCCGCCGCGGCCCGGGACTTCGCGGCCGAGGCCTTCGTCGTCGGCATCGGTGAACCGTAGGGCACGGGCCGCATCGGGATCGAGCGCGGGCCTTGGATGTTCAACCCGAGGCCGGCGCGGGCGATGCCGGTGAGGGTCTGATGCTTCCCGCCGCTCGCGACCCGCGCCAGGACCCGATTCGGGGTCATCTGACGCAGCCCGCGGCCCAACTCGGAGAGCGGGCCGCGGGACTTCTTCTGCTTGGCCATCAGGCGCTCGCCTCGCCGTAGTCGCCGAGCCGGTCGGCGCGCTGGAACACCTTGGAGGGCGGCCCGGCCTGCCCGCGCCGCTCCCCGATCTCCACGATCAGGCCGCGGTGGCTCCACGAGTCGAGGTACTTCTGCACCGTGCCGCGGCCGCCGAAGAGCTGCACCGACGGCAGCAGCGTCGCGACATCCCGGTAGGTGAAGCCGTCCGGGAACTCGTCGAGCAGCCCCCAGACCGCGGAGAACGAGTCGTTCTCGAACGCATCGCCGTTCGGGTAGTTCCGTACCGGCCGCAGGTGCGTGCCGTGCCAGCCGGGACCTGCCGCAGGAGTCGGCGCGTCGTCGTCCACGGACTGGCCGCCACCCGGCCCGGGGGCGATCGGCGGGGGAGCGACGAAGCTCACCTTCACGCTGTCGACGATCTCGTACCGCTGCTCGGCGGTGATCCGGTGCGTACGCACCCTGAACGGCGTGCGGCCGGGAACGCCCTTGAGGTAGCCGATGCCGTTGTGCTCCTTGCCGGGCGGGATCTCGTGCGCCGGGTACTGCTTGGCCATGCCCCGGCCGAGGATCGTGTTTACGGCGTCGGAGGTCTCGCAGCGCAGCGCGAACTTGTACGGCACCATGTCGCGGATCGCGGAGGGCACTGTGCGGTCCTCGGGCTTTTGGGTGTCGAATGCGCCGAAGATTCCGACGGCGCGCCCGCGCGAGACGATGTCGCGCAGCTTGAGGTTGAACGTGGTTTTCTTCTTTGAATCGTCGTAGGCGGTGAAGAACGCGAGTTCGCCGATCGCGTAGCAGATGCAGTTGAGCTCGAGTTCCTCCGCGAGCTCCCGGGTGAGTTCAGTTGCACGGTGTTCGTTCAGGAGGTCTCCGCGCGCGGAAATCTCGTTCTGGAGTTCTCCGAGGAACGCGATCGCCGTGTCGATGTCGGTCGTGGTGTGCTGGTGCGCGACCGCCTCGAAGATCACGAGTTCGCGTCCGGAGCCGTCGATGGTCCACAGGTCGCAGTCCACGGCTTGCGCGACGTGGCACAGGACTGCGGCGGACGCGGTGGACTTCCCGGCGCCCGGGTCGCCCGCGATGAGGATGCCCGGAGTGCCGGCGAGCACGATCTCGACCTCGTTGCCGTCGTCGTCGAGGCCGAACCGCATCGGGTCCCAGATGCTGACCGAGCGGCCGGGCGCTTCGACGGCCGGGTGCATGCCGGGCTTCGGCAGTTCGGCGATCGCGAGGTTGTTGACGTTGAACACGGCCTGGTGGCTGCCGCGGCCCTGGGTCAGCCTCAAGCCTCCGGCAACCAGTCGCATCGTCGCGGCGATCTCGACCTCTCTCGCCTTGACGGTCTTGAATGCGATGCCTTCGGGGAGGTTGGCGGTGAGCGTCCACCGTTGCGGGTTGACGACAACGGGCATGGCGTCAACGCTCGCGCCGGGGAATCCGACAACCGCCAACGCGTAGATCACTTCGACCGACAGGGGGTGCTGGTCGTACTGGGTTGCCGGGGCCGCATAGTTGCCGGGTTCGATGGCGGTTGCCGTCGCGAGTTCGGCAACCGCGCGGATCCTGTCGGTGTCGCGGACGTGCCGATGATGCTTGGTGTGGTGGACGGCGACGCCGAGGCCGATCGATCCGCCGACGGTGGCGACCATCCCGCCGATCCACGAGAGGGCGTTGATGGGGCCGAGCCACACGGTGGTGCCGACCTCGAACAGGAACAGGCCGATTCCGAACGCCGTCCCGATGATCTTACCGTGGTGTCCGCCGTGGTGGGTTGTGGCGTCGTGCGGGGTCGGCGGGTTGGAGATGTGGGCGAGCGACGCGAAGCCGGTGAAGGCGGATGCCGCGATCCCGACGGCGCACGCTGCGGCACCGGCGCCCATGTGATGCGGGGCGAAATGCGCGACCGAGGCGACCGCCTCGGTCATTGCAACACCCAGCGGCACCAGGGCCACGGCCTTGTATTCGAGCGCGGCATGCACGATTCCCGCGAGCGCGCGTTCGGCCAGGCCGGCGCGGCCGGGCCACTCGGTGATCGGGGACTGCGGCTGCGGCAGGAGGCCGTGCAGGACGCGTACATGGTCACTTGCGAGGTGGCCGCGGGCAGGCGTGATCGGCCCCGGCCGCGGAGATTCATCATCTCCGCCAGAACGGATCACATCTCCCTGAACGATGGTCATCAGGCCACCTCCTCGGTCGCGTCGCGCTGCCCGGTCGTGGCTTCCTGGGCGGATTCGGGCGCGGCGGCGCCGAAGGTCAGGTGGGGAAATCGGCCCTCGATCAGCCCTCGGATCCGCTTCGCGGTGGACAGCGACGGGCCCGTCACCGCACTGGTGAACTCGCCGGCCGCAATGCGCTTCTCGACTTCGGTCGTCATCTTGGACGCGAGCTCCTCCGCGGTGGGCCGCTTCCCGGTGTCCGCGCGCAGGGCCGCATAGTGGGGCTTGGTGATCTCAATCCACGTCTCGGTTCCCAGTTGGCCGCCGCCGAGTTCACCCGACTCCTTGGCGGCAGGGTTGGCGGCAGACGGCTTGGGCGCCGAAGCCTTGGTCTCAGGCGCCTTGACGGTCGGCTTGCCGTTGGCGGCCTTGGGCTTGTCGCTCCCGTTGGCGCCCTCGGCGGGGTTGGCGCCGAACGCCTTGTCGAGGTTCTCGGCAACGGCGTTGGCGGGCGCCGGGGTTGTCGGCGCCTCGCCAAGGCTCAGCCGGAGGCGCACGAGCGGGCCGACGCGCCAACGCCAGAACGGGCCGTGCTCCTCCTGCAGGAGGGCGATCGCCTCGAGGCGCCGCTTCTCCTGGGCGAGTGCCTTCGGGTAGGAGTTCGTCTGCCACAGCACCATGCGCCGCCACAGCTTCGCGGTGCGCCACGGCGAGAGGAGCCAGCGGGCGACGGGCACCGGTTCGCGCAAGGTTCCGTCGGCGAGGCCGGTCAGGCGCCGCACGACGTGCCGCATGAGCTCGACGAACCCCACCCAGACGCTCGGCATGAGGATGTGCGCGGCCCGGCCGGCGCTCGAACCTCCGGCGGAGTAGTTCAGCCACACGGTTCCGAGCGTCGCCCCGTACACCATGATCCGGGCGAGCGGGTGGGCCATGCGGAGCCGGTTCAGGAGGAGGTCGACGCCGGAGAATACGAACACGGCAAGGTCGATGACGATCGGCACGAGCCACGCCCAGTGGCCGAATGTGCCGGCCATTTCGGCGGATACGGCGCGGAACGACAGGATCATTCCGCCTACGGCGAGGGCGGCGGCCATGACGCCGATTACGGCGACAGCCACGATCCACCATGCTCCGAGCGGCGTGGTCTTCGCCGGGGTTGCGCGGCTCTCGCCGTCCATGTGGGTTCTTCTCCTTCGGTGGTGGGTTATCGGCGTTGTCTGATTCGGGCTTTCATCCTACAACCCCCTTGTAAGTTCAGGCCACCGCTACACTGCGGGATGTGACTCGTGGGGAGATTAGGGCCGGTCGGCTGAGGTCGATTGTCGATGAGTTGTCGATGATCGAGGACCCGCACGAGCGGCTGGACGAGTTTCACGCGCTGAGCGAGGAAATCCGCGAACTGAATCCCGCCATCTCGCAACATCGACACGAGGCGGCGGTCGAGGTGATCGCGCTCCACCCGGAGTGGAAGAGCAAACTCCAGGAGATCGCGACCAGGCTGGTGGTCAAGTACTCGACGGCGGGCGAGATCGTGAACCGGCGGGCGAGGCCGAAGAAGCCGAAGCCCTAGTCGAACACCTCCTCAAGCGCCCGCCACAGCAAGCCGGTATCGCTGTAGTCGGCTTCGGCGACGGTGACGTGCCAGGCGCGTTGCAGCGTCTTGATCGCCGCGGGGTTGAGTTCGCCGCGGTAGAGATCTTTCACGTCGCGGCGGGTGGGGGTGAGCCCGGCGACGGTGTTGACGTCGTACTCTCCGGTCTCGGCAGTGTCGTCGTTCTCGCGGATCGTGGCCGGGAAGTAGTCGCGGTCGGGGGCCGGTTTGCGTGCCCCGTGTTTGACGGGCCGGCACCACAGGATCAGGTCGTCGTGGTGGGCGAGCGCGGCCGCGAGGGAGTGGATGGTGCCGGCGTCGGTGTAGCCGGACACGTAGGCGCGCTGGAGCCACATGCGGCCGTCGTATCCTTCGACGGGCCCGTGGCCGGGCTGGGAGCTGTCGGTGACGAGGCCTGCCCGGTTGAGCGCGGCCAGGGTCGGGATGAGGCCTGTGGTTTCGGGGTCGGGTCCGGTGGCGCAGTAGGCGGGCAGGAACAGGTTGCGGCCTTCGAGCCAGTCGGCGGTGAGTTGCCCGAGTACGGGGAGGCTGTTTGCGGTCCACCAGGTGTCGGCGTCGCGCTCGTACTGCCGCTGTTCGTCGGCGGTGAGGGGGCGTTCGCCGTCTTCGGTGAGGACGACGGGCGCCATGGTTTGGGCGAGACTGTCGGTCATCGGGCTACTCCTGTCGCGGCGGGCTGCTTGGACTTGATGATCAACATCGCGGGAATGAGCATCGCGACGATCAGTAGCGCGTACAGTCCCGGCCCGCTGGCCCCGTAATGCGCGGCGTACAGGCAGAGCCCGGGGATGGTGAGCCACCGTCCGACGGTCGCAGCCTTGCGGGCGCGCTCGAGCTCATGAGCGGATGCGGGCTGGTGGTAGACGAGGGTGAAGCCGGCGGTGCCGAAGGCGGCGAGCAGGCCGCCGAGGACCAGCAGTATCAGGGTGATCGCGAGCATGGTCGCCTCCTTCGCGTGGCTTATGGCCGGTCTCAGGTCCAGAGGATTTGGGTGACACCACACGTGCCGGGCATCATGCCGGCGTGGGCGGTTTCGGCGTGGGCGTAGAGCGCGGCGGCTGCTTCGGTCTCGGTCGACAGGGTGTCGCCGGGGTCGGCGAAATCGATGCCGCAGTCGGGACAGTCCCAGACCCAGCCTGAATGCAGGCGGCCGAGTCGGTCGGCGATGCGGTAGCGCATTGGGAGGCGGTCGTCCCGACTGTGGTACTTGCCGCAGTAGGCGTCGGCTGCGGCCTCGTCGGGGAGTTCGAGGTGGTACAGGCCGTGGATGATGGGCGTGAAGGTGGCTTGGGGGTAGTGGCGCGTGGTCCAGCGGGCGCGAAGGCGGGTGGCGGTGAAGCTGATGTCGTCGGCCACGCAGCTCTCGCCGGCAACGTGGACGATTAGCCGGCATGCGTGGGGCAGGATGTGCCAGGCGAGCCAGCGGGCGCCGTCGTCGAGCGGGCTGGTGATGTGCCAGTGCCACCAGAACCCGATCTTCCACACGAGGGGGTTCTTGCGCCTGCGGCGGGGCCTGTCCCAGGAGTCGTTGATGGCGTCTTCGAGCATGGCGAAGTCGTCTTGGGTGAGGCTGTTCCAGCCGCCGGCGTGTCCGGTGGTGAGGAATCGGGTGAATGCTTCGGTGGTTTTCTCGTCGGTGCCTGTCATGGCGCTGAAGAGTTCGCCTTGCTCGCGGGGGTTCATGCTCGCCTCCTTCGGCGTTAGTGGTGGTTGGTTCCGGCCGGTTGGCCGCGCCCGCCGGCGTTCCTTGCGGATCGCCGGCTAGGCGTGGTCCGCCGGGTGGTTCAGACGCTGGCCGGGCGATCAGCTCTGACCGCGGCCGCCTTTGCCCATGCCGCCGCGGAACACCTGGCTGCGCTGCTTGTTCGTGCGGGTGCTGATCGACTTGGTGTCGCCCGCCTTGATCGCGTCCCGCAGCCTCGCGTCGCTGGCCTTCTGAATGGCCTTGGTGATCTTCATGCTCATGGCGATCTCCTTCGGGTTGTGTCGGGTCCGGTTCGGCTTCCGGTCGGACTAGGTGGGCAGCGTCCTTTCGGTCGCCGCCCGACCTGGCCCGCCCGGGCAGCGCTTACGGCGCCGCTTTCCTACGCCGGTGGATTCGGTGATCGAGACGTGCTTGGTGATGCGCTCGCGGGCCCACAGGCGCGGCCTGCCGTTGCTGCCGACGGACGCGCCGACGCGGACTCTCTTGCCGAGCCCGAAGCTGATTCCGATGCGCATGTCAGTTCTCCTCGATCTCGATGACCGGGATGCGTCGCCCGGCCGGGTTGGTGTCGTGCGGGACGCTGGTGTTGTCGAGCACGATGACCGGGCGGCCGCTCGTGTCGTCGCGCTTGCGCAGGACACGGCGCATGACGCACCAGCCGGTGGCGGCCAGGATGGCGAGGGCGGTCCAGGCGGCGAGGCCGATAACGAGGGCCATGTCAGGCTCCTTCCTCGTCGAGGAGTTCCACGTACGGCACGTGCTGTCGGGCGGTCGGATAGTGCGCCGGGATCGCATCCTCAGGCTCGACGGTGATGAGTCGGACCTTCGAGAAGTCGGGTACGGCTGGCGTCTCACGGCCCACGTGGCCGATGGCGACGGTGGCGACCAGACTGGACGTGCCGAGGAGCGTAAGGATGACGGCGGTCACACTGAGGCTGGCGGCAGCGAGGAACAGTCCGGCCGTCAGGACGCAGAGAGCGGTACGCGTGATGGACATGATCAGGCCTCCGTCCGCGGGCTGGGGATCCAGGAGCGATCCGGGGTTGCGGCAGCGTGCAGGTGGGCGCCGGTCGGACATTCCTCGATCTTGCAGGTGCGGCAGGTCTCGAGGTGTGCTGCGAGCGCCTGCGCCACAAGCTGTTCGGCGGCGCGGATGGACGCGTTCACGACTTCACCGCCTTCAGCTTGCGTTCGGTTTCGCGGTGGGAGGCTTCGTCGCGGAGTTTCTGCTCGACTTGCTCGATCTGGATGACGGCGGCGAGTGTGGTGCCGGCCATGGCGGGCCGCTCTTCGCTGGCCCCGTCCATGTATCCGATCTTGAACATGACCTTGCCGAACTCCTCGAGCAGCGC
>FTJE01885690.1_pt1 | contig 13827 bp, 19 predicted proteins | sample 1658251 | NCBI WGS metagenome assembly FTJE01 (sample SAMEA3914810, study PRJEB12502) | metagenome | biome: forest; material: soil | place: Canada | collected 2011-08-04 | depth 0.1 m | reverse complement strand
CGGACGATAGAATAATCCAATCACTTCACTTGATGTTCAATCTAAGGAGATTTCAGTTTGAGGGCGACATCAAAATCCTGAAGATGCAGGCAGCAATGGCGAGAATGTTTATTCAAGAAAACGAGGCCGCAGTATGAGCGACAAGTTCAAGCCTATTACCGATACTGAGACTGCACAAATTGAGCAACAGCTTTCAACAATGGGTGATCTCGCGCCATTGATCGAACGCCTACTTCATACATCCGATCGTTACGATGAGCGACCGAGTATCTATGACCGCGAAGGCTTGCCGCCTATGCGAGACATGCCGAAATATATGCGCAATCGTGAGCAGTTTCGTCGGAGCATTACGGATGAAGGGGAAAGCGGTTGGCGGTCGCGCCGACTCTACATTTGCCGTGCTGCGGGGGACATCGATTCGATAATAGACGCCCTTCCGATCGATCAGCTTAAGCGAAACGAACTGGGCAATCTCAATGCCATCTTGCTCCGGATGATCCTTCTCGAAAACGACGGCCGAGTGAGTTCGAGCAAGCTCAATCGGTTCTAAATATGCGTCATGGTTCACTGGTATCGCGACATACAAAATAAGCTCAACGAAGCCACCAATCCGAAGGCCGACACAGTCATCATGGCGGATGACACCGGCAAAAAGGTTTCGTTCTATGTTCGTGATCGCCAAGATGGCATAGTAAATCTTGACGCAACCAAATTGGATGCTGCCAGAAAAGAAGCCGATCTGAAGGGCTACAAAGCGAAACACTGGTATAGTATTCGGGCACGAAAGATGTCTTCTTTTCATTGACACCCTGCGAACTTGTGAGATTATGTGTTACAGCCGCGCGACACTGGCCTAGGGAACACGATGGACTGGTTCAAATACATTTTCACGGGCGTCCTTGTCCTTATTTTCATCGCCACGGTGGCGATGATGATTTCGGCCGCCCACTATCATTCCGAAGTCGTCGAACTGTGCAAGCGCCTGAACGGCAGGATGGTCGCCGACGTTTGCATACGCAAAAATGACATAGTCAATTGAGGTAACGAATGCTCTCCGACAAAGCCAAAATCAGGGTCAGCAAATACATGTCGTTCGTGCTCCGGCACGATCCCGCCGCTGGCGGCCTGACATTGGACGTGGAAGGCTGGGTCAGCCTCGGCAATCTTCTCGTGTCCGTTCAACAGAATGTCGATAAGACCGTCACTCTGGCCGACGTCCTCGAAGTGGTGCAGTCCAATGACAAGCAACGCTTCGCTCTGCGCGACGACTCCCCAGCGGGTCAAATGATCCGCGCGAACCAGGGTCATTCGACCGAGGTCGATCTCAAGCTGGCCGATGCCGTTCCACCGAGTGCGCTGTATCATGGAACATCCACCAACGTCAAAGCGGCGATTTTGAAGGATGGGCTTCTCAAGATGGGGCGGCATGCAGTGCATCTGTCGGTGGACATCGAAACCGCCCGCAAGGTCGGCCAACGCCAGCGCGGCGATCTGATCATTTTCTGCATTGCTGCCAAGAAAATGAGCGAAGCCGGTTACAAGTTCCAGATGTCGGATAACGGCGTTTGGTTGACCGATTTCGTGCCTCGCGAATATCTCTGCGTTCAAGAAAGAATATAAGCGATACGAAAGATTTGTGTCCATGACTCAAATCAAGTAGTATACCAAATATGAAATCCGAACTGCTGAACACGCTGATCGAACGAGGGTTCGTTCACCAATCGACCAACCTTGCAGGGTTGGACGAATTTGCCCGCCATAACAAGGTCAGTGCGTATATCGGCTTCGACCTAACGGCCAATAGTCTGCACGTCGGTTCATTGATTCAGATTATGATGCTCCGATGGCTCCATCGCCTTGGGCACAATCCAATTGTGCTTTTCGGCGAAGCGACCACACGCATCGGCGATCCAACCGGGAAAACCACGGCCCGGCCGATCCTGACCGACGATGAAATCACAAAGAACCGCGAAGGTATCGTCATGGTCATCGATCGGCTTGTGGGCTCACTGCGCCCTCATCTGGTCCAAGTGACCAACGGTGAGTGGTTTAGCCAGTCTGGACCGTCCTACATGGACTTCCTGGCTGACTACGGTCGCCATTTCACGATCAACCGCATGCTCACTTTCGACAGCGTCAAGAAGCGTCTCGAAGAGCAGGATTCGATGTCGTTCCTCGAATTCAATTACATGCTGATGCAAGCGGTCGATTTCTTGAAGCTGCATCAACACCGGACGCACCGCTGCATGCTCCAAATCGGCGGTTCTGATCAATGGGGCAACGTCGTCAACGGTGTTGAACTTGTGCGCCGGATCGAGCACACTGAGGTCTACGGTCTCACTACGCCACTCATGACGAATACGGCCGGGCTCAAGATGGGCAAGACCGCAGATGGTGCGATATGGCTCGATCCCAACAAAACATCAGCGTTCGAGTTTTGGCAATTTTGGCGCAACATCGAAGACGCTAAGGTGGATGAGTTTCTACGTCTGTTCACCGAGCTTCCGATTGACGAAATCGAGCATATCGAGCGCTGCGGCGACATCAACGCGGCCAAGAAGATTTTGGCTACCGAAGTGACGTCAATGGTCCACGGGAAGGCCACCGCAGACCATGCCGCACTTCTGGCGGCCGGTGGTGCGATATCTTCGAGTTCGGTCTCGGCGGCCCCCGTGCACGTCATCCAGGCCATTCGTTTCGAAGAAGGCATTACCCTGGCTCAAATTCTGCTTGACGCCGGTTTAGTATCATCGAAGAACGAAGCTTCGAAGCTGGCGCTGAACAACGGCGTCAAGCTGAATGGGAACGCGATCACCGATGTTCGGCAGGAGCTTCCGAGGAAGGCATTCGAGGATAATAACTTCATGCTGTCTGTCGGTAAGAAGAAGATGGTTTCGGTGCGTATTGTGGATCAAAAATGAGTCACGCGGATTACATAAAACTACGAGCACTCTACGGCGGCAAGTCGTTCTCGGATTACGATCAATTGAAGCCTCACTTCGAAGGCCGTCCGTGGCTAGACGTCAAGAAGGAAATTCTTGAACGAGGCGAGACCTTCCGTGTCAACCGTGTTGGTGATCATGTTGAGAGAATTTTCGACGCCAATTTTGTATACAATCGCCACAATATCCACATCGATGGTCGCAATACTTACGAATATGTAATGTGGACCATACACATGGATGTTCGCGATATTGCCGGTCTATCGAGTCCGCCCTGGCCCGTCCCGCCAGGGCATTGGGATGACATCCGTGTTATCGAATATACGGGTCGAGGATGACCAAAGAAGAGCGTGATCGCTATATCCGCAATGGGAAACATCTGTTCGAGATGGCCAAGTCTCTCGGCTGGCCGGACGATGGTGGTGAGGGCGCGTATGAATATATCAGTCGCCTGACCTACATGTGTGGCTGGGACGATCATGTCGCCCGCACGGCATTACCGCAATGGAAAACGATCGGAACAAAAGAAGGTCCGAACGAATTCCCACAGACCGGCATGCCGTTCGAGGTTAAGACGACCCATAGTTTTCGATGGCAACCGTATATTCGACCCGAGAGGGTGGAGAATAAAGCGATCATCGAAGTGATCAACGGTGTATCCGGCCGATGGCAGTTTTACAACGAACACGGCAACTGGATAAACACTTTCCGTCCAGCCGGTCAGTGGCTGGATAAGGTGTTGGATGACGAGCTATCGGGCTCAGGATCGTAATAGCGATACACTTTGGCCACCATCGTCGGGTAAGCCATTCTCAACATCATTATGCCAACGTCACGATCCAAGAGAATCGTGGTTTGGATGGCAAATCCGTGTCTGTATGTATGCTGGACGATCTTGTATTTTCCCCGCACAGTCTCTTTGATAAGCGTGATCAAATCACAGAGCTTTTTATAATCGGACGAAAGCTTACCACCTGACAACTCGACCCAGGTGGCGATCATTTTAATACGAATTTCGAACTCGTAGTTCTCGCATCCGGTCGGTCGTTTTTTCTTGCGAACGTGAAAATCAGGCTTAAAAGCATGAATTTGCCTCCGCCGACGACGACGCCTGCGTGCCAAATATACCTTACGAGGAAGATTTTCCTCGGAGAGCGATCTATGCCGTCTTTTCATTCGAGAGTTGTTCGATAACGTCTTTGTTGTCGGAAATAAATTGTTGAAGATTAGTTACTATATACCGAGAACCACTTTCAGCGGTATATGTAATGTAAGTATTCAGCTTGAATTTATCGACTAGACTTGCATCAAAACACGCGGCCCACGGCCTTCTATTTGCCCGAAAAGCCAACATCCAGAAATCACCCGGATCGACCGCGTCAAGTGTCTGCCCAATCCACGTATCAAGCAGCTTGATCGGTTCTCCGGAGACAAACTGGTGATAGACAAACTCGGCGTAGAATTTGCTTTCCAGCACAAGATTTGGCAGATGATCAGGTGTGATGATATCGCCCTTCGACGCCTTGATCTGAGTGGCACTCAAGATGTTTCGACGATAAGCATTCTTCCCACCGGTAAAAGCACCAGATGTGAACACGCGCTGGAAGCTTCCGCCGAACACGCCTTCGAACAATCTACAGAGTTCGCGTTCGGCGTTTGAACCTTTAGTCTTTGATTTGTTGCCGCCAGCCATTAATAAACACCATACTTAAAGTTATCCTGTATTTATCGAAGCAAAATTTTGCGTCCCTGAGGGTCTTTGGTTAGTATGGGCTAGTAGTTTTAAGGTTAGTTGCATGGTAGAAATCCGATATATTCCCGAGGGTGTCCGATCCGAAACATCTCCGGGGATGTTTTCTCGAAAATCAGCAAAAACGACTGGACCTGTGGTCCGAGAATCAACAGATCATCTTCCATCGTTTGAAATCAAGAAAAGGGCAACACGGGCGACGAGCGATAGTTCGGCTCCTCGTCCGGGGGATTATCACGCCAAAGCTCGCGGCGCGATCGATCGCATGCACGCGGATAATCGGATTGAAAACCGAAAGGTTCGGCCGCGTGATGTTCGGCGCTGGATTTCGCGAGCGCTACGAGAATCTGATCCCACAATGCCAGCCGATGTGCTAGAGATCGAGATCGAAAAATTAATGCCCAGGGCGATGGCGCACTATCGCGGGGCGACCGCTCTTGCTCACGAAATTCCGTTGGAAGCGAAACGAATTCGCGAACAACGTAGGGAAGCTCGTAAACGAGATTTGAAAGCAAATAGTGCGCGCCGGTGTGAAGAGGAGTATAAACGAAAAATGCTCGCTAAAAAGAGGCCGACGCAATGAAAATCTACTTCGACGGTGGTTGTGTGCCGAACCCAGGCAAAATGGAAGCGGCCGTCGTGTCCAAAGATGGGTCAATCAAAGTTCATACACCCGACCTTGGCCATGGCACAAACAACGAAGCAGAATGGCTTGGGTTCCTGTGGGCAGTGGGACTGGCGATCAAGAACGGTTACAAGGACGTAGAGATCATTGGGGACTCCAATCTGGTCATTCAGCAGGCCAAGGGCGCATGGCAGTGTAATAGTCCGAAGCTAAAAGAATATCTAGCTCAATTCAGGGAGGTTCAGTCGTCATTGAAATCGCTGAAGCTGACCCACGTGCGCAGACATCTGAACTTAGCTGGCATCTATATTGAGGAACTTCAGAAGTGAAAAAGATTGTTACTCAAAATTTTGGCAAAATTCACATGTCAGAACTTTCCGAATGGGTTTTTAGTGCTCGGGAGAAAGAAGGCGTGAGCAATCTCCAAGTAATGCGCGATGGGGAAGATTTTTCTTTATTCGGAGACCGCGAGGAAACGGATGACGAATATTCTGCGCGAACCAAAAAGCGCCCCATCGGTGTTCTCACGATTGAAGAGATCATGCCGCTTGATCTCAATGATATGCCCCTGGCGAAACTCGCCGCACTCAATGAAGAATATGGTGACAAATATCTGAATCTGCGGATATCTGGTATTCCATATGGTTACGATGGCGGTCGAGAATTCGTTCTAGTAGGTAACCGCGAAGAAACTCACGAGGAGCATCAGGCGCGAGTAGAGGTAGAAGCGCGCAAGGCAAAGATCACTCGAAAAAAGACAGTCAAAAGTCATGCCAGGGTTATTGCCCAGTTGATATTGAAGGTCGAACAAATTATGGAGGAGTCGGGCGAAGACGTTTATTTCGACGTCACTTCTTGGACGCTTGGGTGGCTCGTGCGGCCAAGTCACGCGCTTGGTGGTAAAAAGCCAATCGACTTCATCGAAGATGTCGATTTCCTCATGGATTTGCTGGAACGAAATCGGAGTGGCGCGTTCTCCTAATACCAAATTTAACAAAGTGAAAGCTAATGATCAACAAACACTGTAGTCACTGCGGCGCTGAACATACGCAGACCGAATATCCGCTCAAGTGCCCGGCATGCAAACAACTTACCTGGGTCAATCCTCTCCCCGTCGCTGTCCTCCTCCAAACCGTTGGCGGCCACGATGAACAGGGAAATGCCCGTCGTGGTATCCTCATTGGTCGCCGGGCGATCGCCCCTCATATTGGCGAATGGGGTCTCATCGGTGGGTATATGGAATGCGCCGACGAAAGCATCATTGATGCGGCCGTTCGCGAGTTCCGCGAAGAAACCAATATCGATCTGGACATGTCGGTTTATCGCAACGACATTCAGATGGTTTCGTCATTCTGCGATGGTCGCGCGCTGTTGATTTTCTCGGTCAGTGATCTGCCGATCAGCGAAGATCGTTTGGCTGATTTTACTCCGAACACCGAGACCTCGGAACTCAAGGTCGCATGGGAGCCGGAGCAATTGTGCTTCTCATCCCATACAGCGGCACTGGCTGATTGGTTCAAAACCAACGCAGCTTGAAGTGAATAGCTTCGCGATAATCAGCGAATTGAAAGCCCCTGGGACCGACATACCAGGGGCCATTTAATGTCTCGACGACCCACACCATCGCCATTGCCAAGTTTTCGGTGTCGTGTAGTGAAGCGCATAATGGCAAGCATTCCACTTCGAGATTTTTGGTCCAGCGGGGCAAGTCTTGTATTCGCCCCGCTGGACCAAACCATCCCGATTGATGTGCATCGATTGCTTGTAAAAGAGGGTTACGCGCCATCAAATAAGAGGAAGACCAGTCTTTTCCACGGTCTTAACGCGCTCTTCGATTTGGGCGAGAATGCTTTTGCGTTCGTCATTTGACAGGGTCCATGCTTCGTCTCGGGAGAGACTGCCGCGCATGTTCCACATAATCAAGTGAACGTGTTCAACCAATTCGCGCCGATCTCTTTCCATCGATCGGAACAGCCCCTGAAGTTGTTCTACGGTCTTAATCTTCAGGAGCTTTGACCGAAAAAACTTGTGGGGTCGAAATCTACGGCCGGAGACCATTCATGATTGCATTTTGCGCAAACAGCATCGACTGATTTGTCAACACCCATCGCATTGATCTCGCCGAGCTTGTCTTGCAATTTCTTCACATGTGCTTGGCTAGTGTTGTGAACGAACTGAGCGATGTGATCGCGATCCGAAACCAAGGCACCGTTTGGCATCTTGATGTAGGCGATGCTGTCGGCAATACCATCAAGATTGAGCTTCGACATCACGCTCAGGCTTTCACTTTGTGCCATGCGCTTTTGGTCTTCGTTTTCGATACTCTGAAGCTTGCGGATTTCATGGAAGCTCCCAAGAGCCGCCTTCGTTGCAGCTTCCATCGAGTAGGGACGCAGATAGGCGACGAGACCGTTCGAAAGTTCCAGTGGGTTTTCCGGATCGATAAAGGTCATCTGGGAAAGCATGATCGAAAGATCGCACTCGAACAGATTTTCGTGCTTGCAGTTCGGACATTCGACTTCAATTTCCATGGTATCGCCATAGGTCGCGGCGCGAATAGCCAACAGAATGACGTCGAGGTCGGGAGAGCTAACGCGCCTGGGTGCCTTGATCGCGGGCACGCACGACTCGATTAGCTTTTCAAGTGCATAGCCGCTCATCAAAGCGTCCGGTGAGCGCAACAGAAGCTCATCGGCCGCCTTCATGGGATACACGGCAACTGAACCGTCCATTTGAAGTTCAATCATGTCGGGCGGCAGGAACGCACCCCGAGTAGGCAGTTGAACGTTGCATCCCGGCATGCGGAAATACTGCGAAAGCGGATTGCCGGTGTTTATGGCCGCCGGACGAAACATTTCAGTTTCATTGAAGTCGTCTTGCGGAATAATCTTGCTCATTTTCCATCCCAAATAGAGTTATGTAAGTATTTATAGGACCATTAACTGCGCATATTACTCGGCCCTAAATAATTGATAATAGCAAAGATTGCCACTTATGGTCGATATTTCTGAACAAAAACTTGATGATGTTCTCCGTAGTCTTGACAAGATGACGGGTGTCTTGGGTAAAATCGCTGTTAATATGAGCGGTAGTAGCAGCGGGATGTCTAAGGGGAAGGCCAAAACCACTCTTTGGGACGATCTCAATACCGATTCCAAGTATGTGAAGAACCACTCGAAAATCTTCAAAGAATCAAATGATGTTTTGACGGACTTCACGAGCGGAATGAAGAAGAACATCGCTCTGGCCGCTGAACTTTTCGGTGGTTACAAGATTTTCCAAGCGGTGCTCAAATACGGCAAGGAAGAAGTCAAAACCTATCAGGAACTGAGTGGTTACGGTCAGTCGTTCGGCGGAAGCATGCTGAAGATGACCCAGTCTGCCGCTGCGGCCGGTGTGCCTCTTGATGACTTTGCGAAAATCATCAAGCACAATAGTGTCGTTGTCGGTCAGATGGGCACAGATGCCTTCTTTAAACTGAACAAAGAGCTACGGAACTCGATTGAACAGCAGGGTCTCTACGGTTATTCTATTGAACAGCTAGGTGATCTTCAGGCTGATTATATGGATCAGCAACGTCTTGCCGGGCGCAACCTACAGCTATTGGCTGGACCGGAAGGCAAACGTGAACTTCAGGGTTTCGCATCCAACTTGACCGCCATCAGCGACACACTCCACACTCAACGTGATGAGGTCATGAAGCAGGCCATGTCTGCGATGCAGGACTCGGGTTTCCTGGCTCAGGAGCGGATCAACACGCTCAACGGCATGGACCAAGTCAACACAGCGGTTCAGCAGTTGGTCACTAGCTTGGCGGCCCAGCCGGGCCAAGCCAGTAAGATGCTGTCGGATGCTATGGCACAATCGTTCGGTTCGCCGGGTGGTGCGCTATTTTCCGATCTCGGTAAGCAGCTTTCTGATGTTGGCCTTGGTGATCTTGCTGGCGTCATAGATGATGCTAATCAAGCAGTTGCGAACGGAGCCGACCAGCAAACAGTGGCTATGCAGACCGTTCAGAAGTTTTCTGACCGTATCAATAACCAAGACACGTTGCGTTCACTTCAAGTTTTGAAAATGGGTGGTGATCAGTCGGCCGCCAGCATTCTATCAATGGCAGCGAGCTTGAAAACATATAACGCTGCCGATCTTAAAAAGTCAAAAGACGACCGTAAGCGAACCGACACTCTGACTGCGTTTTTTGAATCGTTCAAGAACATCTTTGAAGGTGTAAAGGGCGCATTCATTGACGGTTTCCTGACGCCCTTCACTCAAGCCATGGGAAAGATCGATCCGAAAACTGTTCAGCAGTTGTGGGATACGATCTCGCATGATCTTGAGCCTGCCGCAAGAGATTTGGGTAAGTCGTTCGGTGATTTTGTGAGACAGTTTCTCACAAAAGACAACATCGATGCTTTCGCCCATACAGTCGTGGAGGTCGTTAAGTTCGGTATAACGTTGTCCAAAGAACTTGTGCCTGTTGTGATAGGTGCTGCGAAGATGTTTGGATCGTTTTTGAGCGCGTTCCACAACGGCATTGCGATGATCACTAATCTGCTCGGTATCAAGGGTGGATTGTCAAAAAGCATCGCCGATATCGGCACTGCGGTTGTAGGCTTATTGGCAGTCCTTGCCGGGCCGAAGATTCTATCAACACTGGTTGGATTCCTTTTGAAGATGGTTTTCCAGCGAGGGCAGCTTATCAACGTCTCAGGTAAGATCGTCAACGTCATGGGCGGCGGACTTGGTGGTGGAATTGGTGGGAAAGCAGCCGCTGCGGAGGAGGCTGTCGCAGCAGAAGGTGCCGTGGCAGGCGAAGCCGAAGCTTTGGCTGCAAAGGCGGCGGGTAAGTCTGGTCTGCTGGCTAAAATCGGGGCAAAGCTTGCGCCCGAAGGCGGCTTCCTGTCTAAAATGATAGGTGGTGCGGGTGATCTTGCGGGTAAGCTGATCCCCAAGGGTGCGGGTAAGCTCGCGGGTCGTTTGGGTGGGGCATTCATCCCCGGTATCGGCGCGGCGATTGACGGCGTTTCTGCGGTCAATGCCGCAAAGGATGGCAACTGGCTTGCCTCTGGTCTCTATGGCGCGGGTGCGGCGGTCAATGGCGTTGGTGCCGCGCTAGACGCAACCGGCCCCGGTGCAGTCGTCGGTGTGCCTCTTGATCTCATCGGCGGCCTATTGTCTGGTGCCGGTGTGGCATCGGACGTGACTGGTTTTGGTAAGGGTTGGTTTGGTAAGAAAAAAGATGCGGTCAAGGCAGATGACGCGGTTTCGACTGACGACGGAGCCATGCACTTTACCGATGAACCGGCGACCCCAGGTGCTCCCACTGACAATTCAACTTCGGCCAAACCGATCGTTGTTGATAACGATTTGTTCCAGACATTGCATAGCGAAGCTATCATGGGTAACAAGGAAGCATTAGCACAGTTCAACAAAATTTCGGACGCTCTGAACAAACAAACGATGATTTTGGCAAGCCAGCAAAAGAAGATGATCGACGCTCAGAAAGACACGAACGGCACCCTCTCTGACTCTCAAGGCTACTAACCGCATAAATAACATCGCAGTTTATGGAGTTGCGAAGTTATTATGTCTTGGAAAAAGCATTTTCGGGCAATCAATCCGGGTTCTCAGAACTCAAATGCTATGATGGGATTTCCCGTTCATGACGACAAAGCCAGTCAAGGGACGTCGTCAAAGTATGCGAGCTATTTGCCTGAAGTTTACGCCGGTCACCCCAATCGAATTCAGCGTTATTATCAATATGCTGAAATGGATCGGGATAGTGATATCAATGCCGCGCTCGACACGATCGCCGATTTCTGCACGCAATCCGAAGAGCAGACCGACCAGCCGTTTGAAATCCATTACGAAGAAGAGGCCAATGAAACCGAGGTCTCGCTTATCAAGCAGAGCTTGCATCGTTGGACGAAACTAAACGATTTTCGCCAACGTCTTTGGAGAATGTTCCGCCAAACCCTGATGAACGGCGATCAGTTCTTTCTGCGTGATCCGGAAACCTGTGAATGGTTATGGATCGACCATTTTTCGGTTGAAATGGTGAAGGTTGACGAAACCCAAGGCAAGAAACCAGATGAATATATCATCCGTGGTCTCGACCTCAATCGCCAAGCCAAATTTGCTACACGGTCGGCCGACCCTATGCAATATCGCACGCCCTTTGGCACCAGCCTCGTTCCTGGCTCTCGTCCGCAATCGGCCAGCCCTGGCACATCGGGGCAGGCGAACAATGTGTTCCAGATGGCCGGTTCCAACCGCGATCCCCGTGCACAAACAGCGGGTCAAATTGCGACCGAACTATCGGTGGTCGATGCGAACCACGTAATCCACTTGTCGCTCTCGGAAGGCATGGATATTAACTGGCCGTTTGGTCAATCGATTCTTGAACCCATTTTCAAGACCTACAAGCAGAAAGAACTGCTCGAAGACTCGATCATCATCTACCGCGTTCAACGTGCTCCTGAACGCCGTATCTTCTACATCGATGTCGGCACGATGCCGCCGATCCGGGCTAAGGCCTACATCGAGCAAATGAAGAACGAAATCCACCAGCGTCGAATTCCAAATCGGACTGGCGGTGGTGCGTCCATCATGGATGCTGCTTACAATCCCCTCAGCATCGTCGAAGATTATTTCTTCGCTCAATCGGCCGATGGTCGCGGGTCAAAAGTCGAAACCCTCGCCGGTGGTGACAATTTGGGTGAGATTGGCGACTTGACGTTCTTCACCAAGAAGATGGCACGTGGTCTACGTATTCCGGCGTCTTATTTGGCGCTTGGCGACGATGACGGTAGCGGCGGCATGAGCTATAACGACGGCAAGCTTGGCGCGGCCGTCATTCAAGAATTCCGGTTCAACAAATACTGCATGCGTCTACAGGCCATGCTTGCTCCGAAATTCGACGAGGACTTCAAACGCTTCCTGAAGACGAACGGCATTGAGATTGATGCCTCGTTGTTCGAGCTTCGGTTCACGCCACCCCAAAACTTCACGAAGTATCGTCAGATCGAGTTGGATGCCCAGCAAATCCAATTGTATTCGCAGATTGCGGACAACAAGAAGATCGCCGAGCGCATTAAGTTCAAATACTATTTGGGTTGGGATGAAGAGCGCATTCTCGAAAACGAACGTTCGTGGTCCGAAGAAAACGCTAAGAAGCTCAAGAAAGCAACCGGTAGCACTCCGGCCGAAAGCGAGCCGGAAGGTGATCTCGGCTCAATTGGTCTTCGGATGGGAAGCGACATGGGTGGCGATCTCGGAGGCGAGCCACCTCCCGAGGGCGAAGACCTTGGTGGCGGACCCGAGGGCGGTGCTGCTCCACAAGGTGGCGCTGCGCCGGGTGGAGCGGAAGCACCGGCACCCAACGCTGGTGGTCAGCCGCCGCTCTAATCAGCTTCTCGCAACACCGATCGGACCACCGAAATCCGGATCATCGAAGGGTGCAATCCCTTCGCGGGAATTGATTTTCAGGCGCTTTACCTGACCAATAGTTACGAGGTGACCAACCTCGACCTCGATAAGCTTAGCGATCTCAGATTCGCTAAGCTTTCCTGTATTTGCGCGCACGATGCTGACGAGGTTCTTTGTCCACGTGATCGGCTGGCTCATTTTCGAGCGTTGCGGCGGAGAAAGCGTAGCAACCTTCTGGTAGGCATCGAATGGAACGTTGCCTGTTATGCCCCAGTGGTTGATGACGTGTTCTTTGTATCCGGCGTGTTCACCGAAATGTCGCTGCCAGCCCTTGGGACGACCCAGGCGCTGGATGACCTCGGCCGCAAACGCACCATAGGGAACGGTATCGTTGGCATCCGGCTTGAGTTTGGTCGATAGCCGTTGTTCCAACTTCGCAATTGTCTCATCGCGCTGAGACACAACTCGGCCAAGACGGCTGATCTCTGCTTCGAGCGTCTTGATCGTTTTAACCTGCTCAGTCGCCGTCTTTCGCACGTCCTCATAGCCCATGCTATCGAAGAGGGTCACTTCGAGGTCATGGGAAACACCTGTGCCCAGAATGTCGGCAAACTCAGCACCATCTTCTTCCATGATGGCGCGAACTCGACCAATCGCGTTGATTGCTTCTTCGGGGCTGGTGCCTTTGTGAGAAGCAAAAGTCAGAAGTTTTGCGATACGTTCAAGCTGCATTCTAAATCTCGAAAAATGAGGGGACAGGTCACCCTATCCCCTCGGGGTGGTTAGGCGGCGGGGAGAGCCAGAAGCTGTTGGGCTTCCTTGATGGTGTTGCCGAGCTTTTCGCGAAGCTTGACGTTGTCGGCCGACAGTGTGTCGATTTTCTTGGTCAGGGACGGGACTTGCGCCGCGTCACGCTTGGCCTTGGCTTCCTGCGAAGTGATATCGACGACGATCGTCATGATGTTGCTGAAAGCGGCATCGCGGACCCTCGGCGAACGGGCGCGGCCCAGCGAGTTGCGCAGTTGGTCTTCGAGCGAGGCCAGATCGTCCAGGCGGGACTTGGCGATGCCGGTCGGGCGCTT
>FTJE01000004.1_pt2 | contig 14198 bp, 29 predicted proteins | sample 1658251 | NCBI WGS metagenome assembly FTJE01 (sample SAMEA3914810, study PRJEB12502) | metagenome | biome: forest; material: soil | place: Canada | collected 2011-08-04 | depth 0.1 m | reverse complement strand
TTCAGGACACCAGATCGATCACAGACCCTTCAGAAATGGTAGGGTCTTTTTACTTTGTATTAAGACCTTCTATGCTATGAGGAACGCAGTATGTATTAAACCTCTATAGAAGGAGCTTTCATGATCAAACAAATCGTTCTCGTCGGCACCATCTTTGCTTTGATCGGCGCGACGGCCGCCGAAGCTCAAACCTCGACGCAATGGGCCGGTGCTTCCCTCACCAATACCGATGGCTGGACCCTCTCGGGTCTGTCCGCTCCGGACAATACGAACATCGACCTAGTCATGCTCACCAAAACCATTCCGCAGCAGCATGGCCAGTTCCGTCAAATCTGGGAACGCTGGGAATATTCGCATCCCCGCGCCCTGACGAGCGGCGTCACCTATCTTTCAGACTATGAACTGGTCACCGTCAACTGCACGACCCGCTACTATTTCGTTCAACAGGACGATGTCTACACTTACAATAACGGCTCCGGCCAGAACTATCCGGTTCATCCGAGCGAATCGGGCTACGCCATTCCCGATACCATCGCCGACGCGGCCGTGACAGCGGCCTGCCAGTAATCCTTCGTCGATCGGTAAACCAATAAGAGCCTCGGACCGTAGCAGTCCGAGGCTTTCTTAGTAAGATGCACCATGCGGAAATTCTTTGCTTCCGTCCAAGGAACCATCGTTGAGTTGAACCACGAAATTGCTGATGTATTCAATGGCATTTTCCATGGTATAATCGTCAAATAGTGTTAATTCATGATCCGTTGACGAGTTGTCCATTTGAAAGTGGAGGCGCAGATTGAACACGCTGTGGCCGCGTTTATCGTTTTCCGTCCACTCGCCATTAATACGAACAGGTCGATTATCCAAAATACCACCAGTCACGACACTGAAATCCATCATAGCGAATGGGCCGCAATTGAAATTTCCCCATGTGGTGAATGAAGCTGGACAACCATTATTTGTAAACTCGTAAACATGAAAATTCATGCTCATGGATTTACTGTAATAGATGTAATACCAGAACTCAGAATTCGAGAAAATTTCTGGAAGTTGTTCGGTAATCTTTGTTTCTCTTTGGGCCATCCTCATACCATAACACAATGGTTTGATTCTTGTTAATTTGCTCTCAATTGTGGTGATTTGCAGGCACACGACAACCCTCCTCTTTTACTTGACGGTGTGAATTTCTATGGTAGCGTGTATATCATTCGCCACCATGGAGATATTGTCATGTCACGTTTTCCCGCTGTTTTCGCTGGCGGTATGAAGCCTTGGGAGATCGCGTTCAAACTGGGCGTGGTCAAGTTCGCGTTCGTGCTGTCCTGCTTCCTGCTCGGCGTCGTCATGGGCGGCGTGGGCGGCACGTGTGTGATTCTCGGTGGCGTCCTTCTCTTCATCGTGCTCGGTGACCCCGACAAGCTGCTAGTCAATTTCATCAAGCGCCGATCGGCGAACGTCTAACACAGCGAAGGCTAAATCTCGCGATGACCGTTACATTCACTCCCGAATATCGTTACATAATCCAAACCATGGGTGACTATGTAATCGGTAAGCATCCGACCGGCCCGGAATATAACATCAAACTCGGTGATACGGTCATTGTTGATGATCTCGAACGAACTGTTCTGAAAATCTACGACGAGCGTCGTGGGCCTCGGTATGGTCCGGGATATATTGGACTTCTTCTCGCATTCCGCAAGTCGGCCGAATCGTAAATCACAGGAGATAAAATGAGCACTTTGAGTCGCAAGAATAAAAAGAAGAACGAAAAGGCCGCAGTGCCTGTCTTCGAAAACAAGGCCGACGCCATCGAGTGGATGGAGGCCGAATTCGAAGAGGACGGTTGCGTCGATAACTTTCGTTTCGGTTATTGCGACGATGCAGCGAGTGTCGCCGAATATGAGCGCCTTCGTAGCGAAGGCTGCTGTGGATCACATGATTCCAAGGCCATGATCGGCGGACGGCTCGCTTGGTTCGGCTGTAACTTCGGTCACTAATCTCTGCTCGGCAAACGAGCAAAATCAGCAAGAAGGAAAACTAAATGCGCAAACACGATACTGTCCACGGTGGTCTTTTTCTGTCGGAAATTCCCCAGGACAAATCCTATGGCCAACAGTTCGGATACTCCATGGTCGATGGGGAATTGTTATTGAGTTTTCTCAACGACACGCAGGGCAAGTTTTCGGAAACGTCGGTCAACGTGCCGTCTTTGGAAACACTACAAAAGATCATCGACGTGCTCGAAAACTGCAAGCGCGTGTTTGAACCCGTTCCTGCCTCGGTCTAACGCACCTCGGTGTAGTCCCCTTGTCAAAAAGCCTCAGATGTAATAGTCTGAGGCTCTTTTGTATGGTGCCTGCGATGAATAATGTTGTTTCGGAAGACGAAGTAAAGAATACCTTGTATGAATTGGCAGTTGCCGAGGAAGACGGTGTAAAGCCAGAAAACCTACAAGACAAACTGTCTGTTTTGCGAAATTATCTAAAGTTTTTGTTTGCTAAAGAAGATGAAAATTATCTAAGGCTCAATAAGGACTTGGCAATTCTCTGTATTGACGCCAACATCGACAATTTTTACGGCAACAATTACCATTTGTGGGGCGAAATCCGCCAGCAAATTGAACGACTCTGAAACAAGTGCCGATCATGTCTTGAGATTCTTTGGTTTTCTCAACCCGCGCAGCTTACCCCATTCCATTGGTGGCAACGGACGACCGAGTTTCAGTTTCTTCATTCTGGTTCCATGCCAGAAATTCGATCCGTCACCACTTTGTTTTGAGTCCGGGTAAAGAGGAGCCAGTCCGGACTTGTAGGCGAAATCATACATCGCAGTGGCAACACCCTTTCTACGATATTCTTTGTCAACGCTCACGTTCATTGCGGCGAAACCGCCACGGCCGTATCTGGCTGTTCCGATCGACAGACTACCAACGTGTTCGTCGTTGATGTAAGCGTCAATCCGCCAACCGTGGTCAGTTTCCGATATTTCGCACCTAATGCCGTTCGGGGCCGATGCTTCGTCCAATGAGTTTACCCAGGCGCGGCCATCTGCACTTAGGTCGGTTGGGCTCAGAAGGTCTCGAAGATTGTTTTCAAATAGCTCATAGTAGCGCATTCCATATTTAGAAATTTTTGGTTCCCAGACTTGCGAGACACCATTTCGCATACGATTATATCACCTGTCGAATAGGAGTTTTGCTGTGCCCAAAGAAGCTGTTTTGATCCATACCGTTCGTGGCGGAAAAGACCCGGCCGACTTTTGGCATGTTGTCACAAAAGAGCTTGCCGACGAACTCGACGAAAACGATCCCTGGCGCACACTGGGCGATTATGAGGCCCGCAAAGATGCGAGAGTGCTAGGCGGCTTGTTCAATACCCGCGATGAAGCCGAAGCTGTTGCTAAGGGCCAGGGATACTCCGTCCATGATGAAGAAATGGATGCCGTGGGATACTAACGGCCGCTGAGATATCCAGTAAAACAAATTACTAGTTGCGTTTTACTTGACGATTCACGATCCTATGTTAGCGTGCATGTATTGTTCATGTCGCGAAAGGATATACCCGTGAAACACAATCTTGGTGAGATCAAGCAATCCATTCTACTCGGCAAGATCATGGGTCAGCACGAAGCAGTGTTTCGCGCCCGAGCGGCCATTTTCGCACAAAAGAAAGTCGCCGAAACCGCTGCGCGTTGGGCGCGCGGCTATGGCCATTTTGAAGACTGCGGCGATGGCTACCGCGAGGACAAAGTGGTTCAGGACTCCATCCTCGAACACATGGTTCAACACAAGATCACGGAAGAGCGACATCTGAAGCGGATGAAGCACGAATTCAAGGAAGAGTATCCGGAATTCGATCTTTCCGGGTTCCTCATCGAGGTCCACAAGGACAACAAGCTGATTTCCGCGCGTTCGTAGTCTTTTACTTGACGCCGCATAGCTCTATGATAGATTTAATCATTACTCGGCATAGGAGGTCCAACATGATCCGCATTTCTACTATTCAAGAACGCAATCGAAGCGCAGAAGATGCCGAGATTGCTTGGCTCGACGCCCTGGCCGGAGCGCAATCGAGGTGCAGAAATGCGCCTACGATCCTCATCTCTTCTCCATTCATGGGGTCTATGTTGAAGAACAAGACCACCACCCAGAACTCCAAGGACTAAGCCATGACCGCTTTCAAGCAAGCGTTTCCGTTTCTCGCCCTGGTCGTCGGCGCGCATATCTGGATGATCATCCACTACGCCTACTTCCCCAATATCTAGCGGAGGAACAATGTCCAAAATCCAAACCTGGGTGCCCTCGACGCTCGCCGAACTGCGGGACGCGATCGAAGAGATGATCACGGAAGCGGGCTGCAACGGCCGATCGGCCGACGAGGTCTATTTCAACCTGCGGGATGTTGCGCTTGAGAGCGAAACGCTGTCCGATGGGTCGAACGTCCTCAATCTCAACTTTCGGGTGACGAAATGAGCGACACCACATGGTGGAGCCGAACATCGGCCGAAGAAAACACTGAGGCCCTGGAACGCCTCAAAGAGATAATGGGCGAGAACGCGTTCAACGCGGCGACCACCATTGCCCCGTTACTAAACGAAGCCGACATGGGCGAAGAGGAACAACCCAATGGCTAACCGGTCAAAACCAACGCCGAACCACAAGTTCGGCGGAGTGTCGATTGGCGCTCAGACCTCGTGCGAATGTGGCTGGCGGTCGGCGGTGTGGTTTGGTAAGGGTGCTCAGCACAATGCTCGCACAGAGTGGCACATTCACATCGATAATCACAAGCGGGAGCAAGGCAATGGCTGAGCAGGAACAGACCGAAAAGCAAGTCGAAAAGAAGGTCGTGTGGACCGCCGATCAGGCCTATCTGGCCATTCAAGCGATGGAGGCCTATCTGGCATCCTCGGTTTTGCGGCATGGAGGCTACAGGACACCAACTCTAGGAACACAGCCATGTCTCAAGTCACCAGTCGCATTCGCGCGGGCCTCCGCGAACTCAACATCGAAACACTTTTCGATCATTTCCAGCGCTTTCCTTCCGAGGTTTCCTCCTGTCGAGAAAATTTGCGGGCGAGGAATCGTCTCGTCACCGAAGATACTCGCATCATCGAGGCGCTGATCAAATATTACGATTTGGTTTCGAACGAAGCCAAACAGGAATTCGCCGACGAGATCATCAATCACATGGTTGATGAGTTCGGCCATTCTCGGTATAACCAAAATTCGGAAATTCACGCCGAAGTGCATGATATCCTTACCCGATATCATCTGCTGCCGGAGTCGTCTCCCTTCAAGGCGCAAAAATGCTGAAGCACTATACCAACACGCTTGAAGAGGACGCCCAGGAAGGCGTGGACCAATTGATAGAGATTGGTCTCGATGCTTCCGTTGGCCGTCCTCGTGAAACGGAGGCGTATTGCGTCGAACGTCTCGAAGGTCTGGGCGTGGCCGGTATCTACATCACCGTCGCCGACAATGAAACGCGGACCGGTGACGAGATCGTCAACGAGGCCTGGAACCTCGAACTTCAGCGAGAAGAGAAGTGAACATGACAATCTGGAACAATCCTCACAACGCCGATCTCGGCATGTTACCGCATATTTTCTCGGAGCATGATCCGCGTCCGGCGGCCGAACAGGCCGAAGACAAATATTCGTATGGCGGTGGTTGGACGCCGTTCGAGGGTTTCCGGGTGGCGTATACCGATCACCAGTGCAAAGAGGTTGCTGCCCTGCGGTATCCGGGCGATCGCGATCTGCGAGTTCTGGCTTGGACCACGCTGCGTGACGAGCAAATCTACCTGTTCGAGTGCTCGTGGGTAGCTATAATCAATTCAACCACCGAGTCCTGCGAAATTTCGAGAATGGATTAACCAATGATGAATCGTCGCGTATTTGTAGGCGCAGCCGCTGCGCTCGCCAGCATCCCGTCCGTCGCACTCGCGGGATCGCAAAAGAAAACCTACGTCCTCGCGCTGGATGGCTCCGGTAGCGTTCGCACGGAGAACATCAAAAACGTGATCTCGACTGTCATCGAGGTTCTGCAAAGCGAGCGTGCTTTTGAGTTGCATGCGTGGTCGTTCGATACGCGGGTATGGAATCATCATATCTACACCCAGGACAATTTGGATCAACTCAGGAACTATGTCCTCTACGGCGGCGGTGGGACGATCTTAAAGCCAAACTGGGAGTTCATTCAATCTTTGAACCTCAAACCCGACCACATCTTCTTCGCAACGGACGGCTATTTCTGCGACGAATGGGTAAACTATAATCCAAACATCCCGGTGACGTTTATGATCTACGAAGATCATCACAATGTCCCGCCCGGCGTGAACACGTTTCACGTTATCGAACGACACGCGTGATCGAGAGCCCATTATGACCCATTACGTAGTAGCCGTCGATGTTTCGGGAAGCGTCCTCCCGAAGATGATCCTGTCGGGTGCGGCAAAGCTGACCCAGGCACTAAAGGACGACAGCTTTCTGATGACAGTCCTGGCTTTCAATACCGGCATCCTGACGGCCGAATACAATATGGGGCGTGATTTCGGTCTCAAGCGTCTCACCCAGCCCTTCCGTGGTGGTGGCGGTAGCGAAGACTACGACTGCGTCTGGAAGCATCTCAAAGCGCTGGACATCGCGCCCGATCGGCTCTTCGTGATCACCGATGGTGTGACGCCGTCGTGGGGCGATCCGGACTATTGCCTGACTACGTTCGTCTTGATCGGCGACTACGCTGATCGAACTCATGTTCCCTACGGCGACATTCTCTAAGGAAAAACGCATGCCAAAGAAAAAATCTAAAATGTTTCTGACGTTTTCCACCAAGGAACGCAGCACTCTTTCGGTGGTTTTCGCTGAACTCGCCAAAAAACGTCCCGATCTTTTCGTCAAGCTTCCCGAATCGACTTCGGAAGAAATGATGTTTGAGGTCACGCCGGAAGGCGATCTGGCCATCGCAAAGATTTTCATCAGCGGTTCGGTTTCGGATGAGTCCGAAGTGATCGCGTTGCGGAACAAAATCATTTCCTACATATCCTGCGACACCGGGCTCGAACTCGAAGAATGTCCGAGCAATGATCCGCACAAGCGGTCGCCGCACAATCCCAACTGGCGGCCAGCCATGAGTTGGTCGATGAGCAAGGATTACACTTACGGCAGTTTTGAAGTCAAGATTTACACAAACCATGCGCCGTTTGTCCCGGATTCCTGTTCGGTCTCGATCATCGACCCCAGCGGCAAGGAATACGACTTCGACTGCAAATCACTTCCTAATTTTGCAGAGAAATTCCGCGCATGGTTCAGGAAGCCAGAAATCCAAGCTGCCCGCTGCATCAATCCTCCCGAAAAGAAGGTCCGCAAGAAGGCGGCGGTAGCATGAAGTGGGACGTCAAACCGATCACCAGAAAATCGAGCCCGAACTTCGGCAAGGTTCGATTGACGGTGTATAAGTCGGACGGCAGCGTCAAGTTCAAGAAGGTGTTTGCGTCCTTGGATGACGCCGCCTATTTTGGTGACGCACACGCGGATTAATCGATAATCTCTCTGGTCAACGATCTGCGTGTTTGCTAAGAAGCTTGGTCAACCAAATTTCAAATGGACCAAGCCGATGTCAAACAATGAAATTGACCGCGAACCCCAGGCTGAGGCCGACGAAGCTTCGGTAAATTCCTCGCTGGCGGTGGCTGATGAGATCATCAAAGATATCGCGTCCACCGACTATAGTGCCGGTCGGGCCGAAATTGCGCGGGTCATCCGCGATGACATTTGGAATGGCAATTGGGATTCTCAAACCGATTTCGAAGCGATCGGACTTTCGCTACCCGATCTCCGCATCATTGAGGAGAACGAATACGACCAGTCCATGGACGATGACGAGAAGCCGGACTGGGATACGATGCTGACCGATTGCAGCGCCGGTTACGTCTTCCCAGCGTAGAACAGTGCGAACGCCCCAAGACGAAGCGCGCAATTACCAAGAGACGGTTGCCTTAGCCGAGTATATTAATGCAACCGATTCTTTGATCTCCGATATACGCAATACCATTTCGCCGTCTCATCCACGATACGGCGAAATTGTTGCGCTATTAAATAAGATCGAAGACAACACTCGTCGTCTCAGCGATCACCAAGAATAGTCAGTTGAACGCTCGATACTATTTCGCAGTTCACTCAAAAGTTCTTCTAATGCGGCAATATCATCGTCTGCCAGCGGTTCACCAACTATAGCTTTTTTGACAGCGGAGACCTGGGCCGACTGACCGTAATACTTCGGTTTCGGCAAGCTCAAAACCTCTTTCTTGATATCGGGTGTTTTTCCTTTAGAGCGAAGATCAAGTGCCTCCTGAATTAGGACGCTGATGAGTTCGCCTTTAGTCAGCGACGTATCGTGAGCTATAGTCGTCAATTGACGGTCCATTGCTTGTGGGAGATACACCGTGTGCGCGACGTCGGTTAATCCCGCTTCGTATCGAACCACAGTGCTGCTGGCTACCATAGTCGGCAGTATACAAGAAAGAAGATGATCTAACTCTTTTTGTCTTTCTGGTAATTGTTTTGGAATATAAGCGCGGTTGATAGATAACCCTCGGGGAACGCTTGAAACCGGATATATGTAAACTCGCGAGTGATGCTCAAGCGTTATTTCGCCTTGATTTTTCCTTGTTATTTTTGGACGCCATTTATCCTCCACTCGACGACCGCCCGGAATCTCATATTCTCGATCAAGCAAGTTCGATATACTATGAGAAAACAAACCACGTAGCTCGTTTCTCGCAACCCAGAGAACGACAACAACATCTGCCGTCAGAGCAACGTAATTAGCGATTTCAGTAGCGATAGCGGTTTCTTGCGCCGTTAATTTTCTCACGTTGCTGCCACATCTCGACGGTAGAAATCTGATACTTCCCGGATGCCGTGTTTTGTGCAGATTTTGTTGATCTCATTTTCAAACGCCGCGCAATCATCTACCGATGAGAAAGCGAATTCAAATCTAAATCCACCACCCAGGTAGCCCTTCCTATTTCGGCAAAGTTCTCGCACATGGTCATACATACCATTAGTTGCGATTGGAAGATTACTGGTTTCGATGAACTCGAAGATATCGTCCCAAATCAGAAACTCAGCCTCACTTCGATACGAAGGACGACCGATGTTCGTCGTGACGACTATTCCGTCATAATTTTGCGTGATCATTTTGCCATGATAGCAAAATCAGATCACAGCTTCATTATAAAAGCGATCGCATAGAATTCGGGACGATTGTCGAACGAAACGGTATGGGTATGATTCGGCGCGGTATCGGTCACTGCACTATGCGTGTGCGTGCCATCTGTCTCGATCGGATGCGTGTGCGCAAGTCCGCCGCCCGTCGCACCGGTCTGAGTGCCCACCGGATTGTCCCAAACGTGCGTCCATGATCCACTGGAAGAACCCGCGACGTAGTTTGTCTGGGTGCCCGTTTGGACCGTCAAACTCGAACCGAACGCGTGGGTATGCGAAGGAAGATCATTATTGGTCAGAGCATACCCGTCCGTAGAGCCCGTATGATTGTGCGAACCGGCCGAGGCGACCGTCACATTGTGGCTATGAGAACCAGCCGCCGTGGTCGTGAGACCTTGCAGATTCGATCCGCCCGTTTGACCATCCGAATAAGCCGCGTCCCCGCCGCTCATTGCAATGAATCGTCCACGTAGATCAGGCGTCGAATTGGTGCCGTCACAGAGGTTCCAGCCAGCCGGGACTGCACTCGATGAACCAGACCACATGCAGATCACGCCACTCGGAAGCAGAGCGTTGCCATTTTCCATGATCAAGCCACCGTTGACCGTATTGACGTTGCCACCAGAGACCGTCAATGTGCCCGTCATCGTGTCGCCCGTTTTGTGGACTACAGCGGCGTCATTGGCAGCGGTGTAGCCCAGAGCCGCGTTAACCTGTCCAGCGCCCAGAGCAGTGCCCGTGGCGGCCGTGATGAGGCCTTTGGCATCGATGGTCAGTGTCGGCGAAGTATACGTCCCAGCGGCCAGCCCAGGCTGATTGGCGAGGGTTACCGGAATGGTGACGTTCTGGGTGCCGTCAAACAACGTCGAGCCGGTGGCGTCACCATTTAGCGAAATGTTGACCGCTGTTTGAAGACCAGTCGTCTTCGGATTGCTGGCGATATTCCAATTGCTTGTCGTATCGTAGATCATCAACTCGCCAGCCGTGCCAGCGCCAGGATTAAACCAAAGCTGGCCTTGAAGCGGATTTGGCGGCGGAGTAGATGAGGAGAAATTCTCCAACATATGAACGAGATTTTCTGACGTGATCTCGGCGTAATTACGACCTCCTCGACGTTGCAAGGAAAGCGACGTTACGCTGGTATCGGCAATGGAATTCGCAACTTGGCTGACGTCCAAGATTTGATAGGTGCCCCCACCGAGTGTGGTGCCATCAGCAAGAATAATCGGATATCCAATATCGCTCATTTTGTTAATCTCTTCTTAGTATCCAATCGCGAACCAAGAAACGCCATAGCCCGACAAACTTGATGGGCTGGATGCGTTGGAAGCTTTGGTTCCGACGAAAAATTGTGTTTTGTTGACCGCGTAACCGAATGCGTTATCGACGAGATTACCTTGAGCATTCACGTTAGATGCGGTGAAGTTCAAGCAAGCATTCGGGAATGGGTCGGGGAAATTGAAGTAAGTTGATTGGTTCGTTGGAGTAGCCGACTGAAAGCCCCACTGAAAATAGAACGGAACGATCGCACCGTTGTAGATCATCGGAAGAATCGCACATCCGTTCTGCCCAATGTTTGAAGAGCCGAAGCCCATAGCACCCATGAGAGCAACGATACCGATATCGCTGGGCACGGCCGTATTGCCCGAGATGTTGCCCTTTACCGTCAGATTACCCATTTGGGCCATCTTGGCATTCGTAACGGCCTGTTGCGTGATAGTCGGGTTCGGGTATGAACCGGTAAGATCGCCACCGGCCGCACCCAAAACGCCAAGGACATCTCCTTGCGACAAAGTGACAGCACCGGCTCGACCATTGAACGTGGTCACCGGCGTAGCATTCGAGCCTGCTGAGGTCAGACGGCCATCCGAGCCAACAGTGAAATTCGCCCAGGAGTATCCACCAGCCGAAACGCCCGAGGCATCGAGCGCGGTTGTGATCGAGACAGGCGAGCTTCCACTATAGGTTCCGGTGCCATTTACATCACCTGATAGATTGAACGCGATATTACCGAGGGCCGTAGTGACGTCGCCTGCTTCCAACGAAACAGCACCCGAACGTCCGTTGAATGACGTCACCGGAGTAGAGTTCGAGCTTGCAGCAGTTAGACGCCCGTCAACACCGACTGTAAAATTCGCCCAGGAATATCCACCAGCCGACACGCCACTTGCAGCAAGCGTGGTTCCGATTGTGACGTTCGTGCTGCCATCAAATGACGTTGAACCGTCCACCGATCCCGACAATGCAATCGTAACTGGATTTGCCAATCTCTCGGCGGTCGCGGAAGATTGTGCGTTGACGCCTATCTGAGACCAAGCATCGCTCCCCGTATCCCAGACGTTCAAAGTCTTCGACGAAGTGTTATACCAAAGCATCCCCGTCAATGTGATAGACGGAGACGTCGGGCCTGCAAAATTCTCAAGCAATTCGACAAAGTTTTCGTCGTAGGCTTGACCCCAATTGGTGTAATTTTTACCAGGGAGAGCCAAGGCCGTATTCGCGATGTCAATCGTATCCGGTTGAATCGTAAACGTCTTGTCGAACGAGGAAATGGTATAGGCCATAGTGCTCCTTAGGTCATGAAGATGCGAACGGTGTAGACAACCTCGATCGCACGGTTCAGAGACTTCTGAACGGGGTGGAACACTACGTGTGTAAGCAGATTTCCAGTTCCTTCGATCGTTGCCGCACCCTTCAGACCAAGCTCATTAAAAACGAAATCGCTTTGGTTCGTTGCGTTGTCGAAGGTATACTGACCGGCCGGTTCGCTTACTTCCAACGTGCAGGAAATCACGATGTCTGAGTAAATCGTGTTCTGAGTGTGTTGAATACGAATGTTGTTGTCAGTCGTATTGACATCAAGCGGTGACATGTCATCCACGACCTTACGGTAGGTCTGGTTGTAGAGTTGTGCTGTCGAACCAGTGACGTTCGGCGGGAAGTAAGTCACGACGCCGGTGCCAGAGACCGTCGATGCACCATTGCCGAATACCATTTCGTGGATCATTCCAATGCCACGATTGCCCAAGCTTTGAGCGATCGCCAAAGAAAAATTCTCCGCATGGATGGCATTGAACTTGTCAACCAAAATTTCGCCGGTGCCCTTATCCTTGATAAGAACGTGACCCCGAACCCGAGGCCCAATCTTGTCATCCCAATTTTCTTGCATGTTCACTTCCTAAAATGGGCTGATGCACGGCATCTTCGCGTTGATTAATGATGACCTTTTTCGTTTCCTTGTCGCGGATCAGAAGGTGGCCGATTACTTTAATTTTTCCGGTGTCAAAACCGGGATTTGATTTGGAATTATCCATTTGTGTCTGTATTTATTCCGCAGTTCCCACGTTAGTCAGGCCATTTCCGATATCCGGAGTGGGGTCGATCGGGGAGTAGAAAGACCATCCGCCGTCATAAACAGCAGAGCCAGCGGGTTGTTTGATAGAATCAGTTGAAGCGAGAATGACCGTAGTATTCAAAGCAGGAGGTTGAAGGAATGTAACAACGACCCCGTTAGCGTTAGCCGCAATATTGAAATCAGTATTAATTTGCTTCTGAACATTAACGTTTGCGCTACCATTATAGTCTGGCGTTGTTACGATGCCGCCGTTATATCCACGAAGCGGTTGGTTCACTGCAACGTAAACATTTGTTGGAGTAGTCTCTCCGGCCAGCATAAATTCAGTCGTCGTGCCGTCGCCTGCATACTGAGCAAGCAGTCTTTGTTCGACACCCGCACGAGTCCCATGCGTGCTTCGGCGAATTTGGTTTAACGTGACGACAGAATCCGCCAATTCGAATTCAAAGAACTCAATGCGCTCACCGTTGATCCAGACAACACCGGGTGCAGTTGTCACCTGATGCGAACTTCCATCGTCATCGTTGACCAATTCAACAACAGGCATCGTGAACGGCATAACGCCGCCCGAAATCGAAATCATGATCGCATTGGCATTGGCGTAGAGATCAGTCGCCAGTGTTCCCCCGACATTGCTCGTAGATGTTTGCCAGGAATCGCGGCGGATGACATATTGGCCGACGCTACTGTTTGAATTGGCAATGAACGACATCGCCTGGGCATAGCCACGGTCATAGCTGATCGATTCAAATGGACCCGCATCGAAGTCACCGATTTGATCCGGAGCCAATAGATCGCTACCAGGGCGGCTCTGCGAAATAACAGTCAATGCGCCGTTGATGTAGTCAAAGAAGTTTACGGATTCACCAAGACCAATCGCAACCAGTTCCTCGGGACGATCTTCCTCGAACAAGGGATCGGCTAAGCCGAAATGACGAGGAGAATTCGGGTTGATTGCTTCGTCACTTTCTGCACCCGTATAGTTACCGTCAACCACATAATCGTTGACCGAATTATTGGCGAGATCACCACCATCGTTGAGGTTGCCCTTTTGGTTCAAGCCCATCAGAGTGCGAAGGTTATCTTCAGGCAGTTCCTTACCAGTTGGATTGTAGAACTGAGTAATTCGATCCGCAGCAAGGCCTGAAGTTAATGCTTGGCGCACTGTGACTGTGATTTGATCACCATTTGTGGCGGCATTGCTCAGAACAACGTTGTAGTTGTAATAATCGTATGCTGACGCAGGCTGAAGGATACCGTTGATGAACACTTCGACGATTTGATAACGCAAATCGACAATCTGCGTGTTCGTTGGATCGATTGTTATGAACTCTGGATTTGCCGAAGTTGTAAGATAGGTGAACGTTTGCGACGTAATCACCGGCATGAAATCGACACGGTCGAAATTCATCTTGATTGTGAAATGGCGCACACCATTCCAAATCTTAGCCAGATAGTTTTCCGCGCGATATTCTGGTTGAGTGTAAATGCTATACCAGTCGCTCCACGGAGCCGTGTTCTGGATGATCGCCAAGTCAATGGGATTGTCGATACTGAGGTTACGGTATTCACCCAGGTAAGAATCGAAATACGGCGGGAAAACAAAAAAGGTCGCATGCAC
>FTJE01829443.1_pt1 | contig 14680 bp, 6 predicted proteins | sample 1658251 | NCBI WGS metagenome assembly FTJE01 (sample SAMEA3914810, study PRJEB12502) | metagenome | biome: forest; material: soil | place: Canada | collected 2011-08-04 | depth 0.1 m | reverse complement strand
GAAACCTCCGTCAGAGAGGTTTCGTAAATCATGATACGAAATGAGGACAGGTTTAGTTGCTTGGCCAAAATTACGGCGGCCCGCGCTCGATCAATCATCTCCAAGACGATTTCTTTTTCGACGTCCAGATCGAAAAGCTCTGCCATAGCGGGGTCAGCGGTTGTGGCAACCGTGCGCTTGGCATCGTTCGTTCCAGAACGCAAGAATACGCGACTGCCATCCTTTTTATCTACAGATATCAAATATTTTTGCTGAGTAAAAATGGGGTTCGCCATAACACATTCCAATAAGTGCGGTGTTAACCCGTCACATAAATACGAGATAAAGCAGGATTCATTTTTCGCATGGCTACAGCTAACAGTCAAAATGTTTTCACGGGTTTTTGTAGTATTGGTCCAGCCATCAAGCGCAACTGGACCTACTATGACATAGACCTCGTGAAACGTGATCTCATGGTCGCCTTCAACACGCGCCCTGGCGAACGTGTCATGCGTCCGGATTGGGGATGCAAGATTTGGGAATACATGATGGAACCGTTGACCGATGGCATGACTGCTCTCGTGGTCTCTGAAGCCATACGTATTTGCGGTCTTGATTCTCGTATCACTGTGCAGTCCTGCAATGCTTACAACGCTGGCAGCGGTATTCGTGTCGAGTTAACCCTTAGCTATCAGCCGTTTGGTGTGGTCGATAGTTTCTATGTGGATTTCGACGCGCGTCAAACGACCGCTTCGCTTGGTTACAATTAAGGAGATTTGAGTAGTGGGTCAGGCAATTCGCCAATCCGAGCTTTTCACTGGCAATAACTGGCAGGTGATTTATCGCGCGTTCACGGACGTAAACTTCAATGCGTCCGATCCCGCATCGATCAATCAGGCGCTTCGGACTTACATTCAACAAAATTATCCGGAAAACTTCAATGACTGGATCGAAAGTGATGAATTTGTCATCTTGATCGATCTGTTATCTTGGCTTGCGGGCACACTTGCATTCAAGACCGACCTCAACGCCCGCGAAAGCTTTTTGGATACGGCCGAAACGCGTAGTGCTATTCTGCGTCTCGCCAGATTCCTTTCCTACAACCCGAGCCGCAACCAGTGTGCCCAGGGTATTGTGAAGCTCGTTGAAGTCCAGACCGATGATGATGTCTACGATGCATTCGGCACGAACCTCAACGGGGCGACTATCCAGTGGGATAATCCCGATGATCCCAACTGGTTCGAGCGTTTCATTTCGGTGCTGAATAGCTCGTTTGTTTCAACCAACCAATTCGGTGTGCCGCTCGACAAAGGCACCGTTGCTGGATTGAATACGCAGCTTTATCGTTTCAACAATGTGTTTTCGGATGCAAAGCTGGACTACACATGCTCCGTTGCTGGGAACTCGATGAACTTTGAAATCGTCAACGCCACGTTTACGGATGGCGGCGGTTTCTCGGAGCAAGCACCCGATTTTAATTCCGCTCTGAACATGTTCTATTTGAACGACGGAAATGGCAACAGTAGCAAGTTCACCGGCTTCTTCTTCATGTTCAAACAGGGCACTCTTCAAAATGCTCTCTTTAACGTGTCAGTGCCGATTGAAAATAACGTTCTCGCGGTGAACGCTACCGGCGTCAATAATACCGACGTCTGGGTTCAAACTGTTGACGATAACGGAAACGTTCTTCTCCCGCTATGGTCCAAGGTTCCGGCCATTTACAGCGAAAATATCACCTACAATAACTACGACGTTTCGGTCCGTAACATCTTCTCGGTGATTACCCAGGACAACGATGCCATCAGCCTTCGTTTCTCCGATGGTCGTTTTGGTGCGGTGCCTACTGGTAATATTCGTGTGTTCTACCGCACATCGAATGGCCTGCAATATCAAATCCGCCCTACGGACATGAGCCGCGTCAGCATTGTGTTGCCGTATTACAATCGCGCCGGTGTCAAGCACAACTTGACATTGACATTCTCGTTGCAGTCGTCTGTGGCCAACTCGACGCCTCGCGAAACTGATGACCAGATTAAAGCCCGCGCCCCTTCGGTGTATGCAACACAAAACCGTATGGTTACCGGTGAAGACTACAACACCTTCCCGCTGCAAAGCAATCTGGCTGTCAAGATCAAAGCGCTAAATCGTGTCTATTCCGGGCACTCGCGTTTCATCGACCTGAATGACCCGACCGGAAACTATCAGGATGTGAATGTCTATTCCGATGACGGTTTGTTCTTCAAGGAAGCATACAATATCTACACTCAAGTTCCTCCAAATTTGAGTCCGAGCGCGTCCGATATCGTTACCCTGTATTGCCAGCCGCTGTTGAACCGCCAAGAGGTGATCAATTACGCGCAGGATTATCTACTGGCCAATAAGCTTCAGACAGTCAACAACGGCACGACATGGCAACTCGCGGATACGTCGGCCAGCTTTAATGCCAGTGGATCATTTACCCAGGGTAACGAATATATCGAAGTCGGCGCGTTTTTGAACTTCCAGCTTCCAGCAGGCGGCGGCACTATGTGGGCTGTGGTCGCTTCTATTACCGGATCGGTCACCGCGACTCCACCTCTTGGCACCGCTGGTCCAGTGGTGCTGTCTGCGACGGTGCCGGACGGTTCAACGCTCCTCAGTATTGTTCCTGCGTTCACGAGTGGCTTGGATGGAACGATCATTCAGCAGATGGTCGCCGCGATTACAAATAACCAATCCTTTACGATCTGGTATGACTATACGGCGACGAGTAGCCCGTTCGTTTTGGCGTCATCTACGCAGCCGGACCAAGATATGTTCGCCCTGCTCACAGTTACCTATTCAAGTGGTGGTATGTGGAGTTTGACCGCGAACGGCGTGCGTTACGTGTTTGAAAGCCTGCAAAACGTGCAGTGGTATAATGACGGTCGCCGCACGCAGGACGCACAAACTGGCGAAGAAGAACAAGACCTCGTTCGAATCCTCAAGGTCAATGAAGACTACAATGCCCTCCTCACTGACGGAGTAACATTGTCCGGGCGTGCTTTCACCAAGAACTACGATCTAGCAGTCGATCATTTGTATTTCAATCGAGACGGCACGACGAATCCACTGCGGGTTACCGTCCAATTGCAAGATTCGAATCTCACCGGTTATCCTGATATTCCGGACCTGTTCTACAAGGTCGTCTCGAACAACGGCCAGCCTGGGCAGCAAAATTATCTTTTCTGGCAGCACGACGATACCTATGGGGATATTCCGTGCACGACGATGGTTGTCTTCGTCAATGAAGCTGATCGACACTCCAATACGTCTCCTTACGGCACGGTGGCATTCCAGATCAACGGGGCCTCGGCTGCTTATAACAACACCTTCTGGCTTCAAACCGATGCCGCTGGTGCGGATTCGGGATGGGTTCTTCAGAACGTGGGTGCCTATAGCTATGGTATTGGCCGGGGCAACAACATTGCCGCGAAATGGTATGCGCCGTATTCATCGGCTGTCGTTCCGACCGTTCCAGAAAACATTTCGTTCCTTTGGAAGCATTACGCGGCCGACGATCATCGCATCGACCCGGCGCGCACCAACATCAACGACCTGTATATTCTCACGTCCGACTACGATTATCAGGTCCGACTATGGATCGCCAACGGGGCGGACCCGAACGAAATCCCAACGCCGCCCACCGAGCTTGATCTACGCCTCGCCTTCCAACAGTTCGAGGACTATCGTATGTTCTCGGATCAAATTGTTTGGCGACCGGCCGTCTACAAATATTTGTTCGGTGCCGGAGCGGACGATTCGCTTCAGTATACGTTCAAGGTTGTCCCAACTCAATCAACAACATTGAGTGATGGTGAGATTCAGACGCAAGTCATCCGAGCGGTTAATGCTTACTTTACAGCCAATCTTTGGGATTTTGGCGACACGTTCTACTTTACGGAACTTGCCGCCTATATACACCAGCAGCTTGCGACTATTATTTCGTCGTGTGTGCTTGTTCCGAATTTCAGTAATTCAGTTTTTGGTGATGGTTTCGAGATTCGTTGTATGTCGAACGAACTGCCGATCAGCACCGCTCAGGTGTCGGATGTCCAAATCATTTCCTCGAATACCTCGTCCGCATTGAAGATTCGATAAATATCAGATATTTTGGAGCACACTATGTCAAATTGGTATCGTCAACTCAAAACCATGATGGAATCTGTGAGTATTACCGAGAGCGATGCACCCTACAATGTCACGTTCGATGATGCTGATGGTGTGCACCAACGTCGCCGCTTTGACGATTTGGACTGGGCGCGCGAAGTCGGCCGCAAGGAAAAGGGCAATCTGTGGCATCGTGACACGCATCTCCACGACTATAGCATAGGAGATGACGATAGCCATCTCGATCAAGATGGCGAGCCGGAAATTCTCGACGAGGTTGACGCACCGGCTCAAACCGAACCGTGCATCCCGCGCATCGCCTTCTATAACGACGATGGCAATCGTCATTATGAAGCGCTTTTGTTCTTCCCCGCCATTGACGCCAACATTGGCAAAATCGTTTGCTTCGATGGACAGCATAACGATGCCAGCATGGATTTCTTCCAGCGTCGAACATATCGAGTGACCCCGGCGAACCTTGTTCGTGCCGGATTATCCCAAGACGATTTTGATCGTCTGGTCCGTATTTGGGAGAGCAATGGTCCAGAACACGGCACGGTCAAGATTTATAACCGTGATCAACCAGCCTTCCGTGAGCAGCGCTGGCATCGCTAAGCGCGGCGCTGAATACTTTCGATTGATTCGACGTCGAGATATATCGGCCAGCGTTCCGCCACTGGATCGATGATCAGAATGGAAATCGGAGCCTTCGTGTTTCGACTTCCATCTATGTAACGATTTTCTTGTAGAACATTGACGCGGCAGTTCTCATAGAACTGTCCTGTCACGGTCCGAACGTCGATTGGGCGACCATTGACGGGTTGTTCGTCCCTCTCGCCTTGATCGATCTCGTTAAGAATGGCAGTGACGTCTTTCGGTGTCATGAAAATCTCCTTTGGAACATCGTCTTCGATAATTGCTAATTGTCAACGAAAAATGACATAATCGATCGATGAATATACCGCCCCACATGTTCGCCGATCTTTACAATTTTTGCCTGGGTAGGCCAAAAGAAATCGCCAACGTGACCGTGGAGGGAATTCGTATTCGTCATCACCTGCTAAGGGTGCGATGCTATACGAGCTTGTTGACAATGGATGTTCGATGGACGCTCGACGCTATTTTTCATGAGCGTAATTACAGCGACGGGGGTATTTGTCAGCCGCCATACCCCAATGTTTCCGTTAGATGTAACTATAGTAACCAAACTGAAGAAGCTGGACACTTGTGCCTTAAACGAGCGCGAGGGAGCATGAAATTATTTGAACGTGACTGGCCCCTATTCAGGCTCTACTCGGATGAGTGGAAAAATCCTGATTCGGTCAATAGATATTTCGTGATTAATCAACCATAAAGTAGTAATGTGGGGACTTAATGAAAGCCTAAATATAGTAATGGCCACAGATAAAGTCCGTTTCATTCAGCAACTTCCAGCTATCAATCAAACTGATACGCTGAAGAATTTCTTTGCGTCCACGGTTGACGAACTGTTTCAACCCGGTGTGTCCGAACCAATTAGTGGATACATCGGACAGAAACCTTCGTATTACGATCCAACGACTGATTTCTATATCGCGGAAAGCACCAGCACGCGAACAGCGTATCAGCTTGAACCGGCAATGATTTCGATGAATACGGCCGGGGTCATTACCGAAACATTGACCTACGACGATCTCGTGAACTACATGGCGTCGCAAGGTGCCGTGACGGATGATCATAGCCGCATGTTCGAGGGCGATTACTATTCGTGGTGCCCGCCGATCGACATCGATAAGATCAACAACTATTCGCAATATGTCTGGATGGGTGCGCTGACGGGAGATCAAGCAAACTCTGTCCTGACACTTCGTGCGCCGCGCTCGATCTATGTTTACGACGGCCTGACAAATTCGTATGCGTTGCCCTCCGCAATTGATCCGTATGGAATGGAACCAGCGGAACCTACGGTTTTGGTCAATGGCCAAGTTGTAGACTGCAACGTTAACAACAATATCGTTACGATCGATACCGCGTCTCTTTCGACTGGCGCAATCATCGAGACGATTCTTTATGGTGATTTGACTTCTGTTCTGGGCACCCAGGCACAAGCGGACCTCGGGCCGTTTTTGTCTTGGATCGATCAATCTGTCAATTATACCACCAACACAATCGTCAACACCTATTATGAAGTTGGCGATGTGGTTTATGGCTTGGATGCTTATGGCAATGGCAGCACGTATATCTGTAACGTCGCTCACATGGCTTCGACCATTTTCTTCAACGAACTCGAAACCTACTGGTTGCCCGCGCCGACTGCGCAACAGGCCACCAGTGGTGTCCGAGTTCGTTTGATCGATGGCATTGGCACCTCATTGTCGTCGGCTCGATATTTCTTCCTCGACGGTGTTGGTCAACAGATCGCGTTCGACGCCGATTACACGAGCGATGCAAACGGTTCGACCCCACAGTATGTGGTCATCGATCGTCGCTCCAAAGAAGGAAGCCCCTGGGCTCTCCGAAACTTGTGGACGAATATTGACACGCTGACATGGGCCGGTCAGGATTTCTCGGCGCGCAGAGCCACGCGGCCAATCATCGAATTCCTTCCGAACATGGAGCTTTACAACTACGGCACCAATCGTTTGCCTGATGTGCAAGCTACATTGAGCAACACAACTGCCACGGTTCAAGACGCATTCGGCGTCTATCCATTCGGTGATAACGTGTATGACCAAGGTCAAGTGCCCGTTTCGAGCATCAATGGTCAGTTCTTCGGTAAACTTCACGATCCGAAATATACCGGTGGCTCCCTAGACGATTCAACTTACCTTGGATCGGTCGTAGTGGACAATGGCTATATTCTTCAGCCGAATAACCGGTTATTCGTCAAGCAAACCTCGACGACTGAGCCCGAGCTAAACAATCTCGTCTACGCCGTCGTGGAGAATCCTCAAACGCCTCTGCCGTCTGGCGGTATTGCGGATGTCGTTGAACTTGTGTTCACCGGGCAGCCACAGCGCGGCGATATTTTCCGTATCTCCAATGCGGCAATGGCTTCCGACAGTGTCTTTGGTAACCCGGTTGAATACTGGTATGATGGCACACAATGGACCCCGGCGCAGAACGCGGTCAGCTTCCCGCTGTTCCGTCTGTTCGATTCTCAAGAAAATCCGCTAGATGATACTAATACGTATCCTGGCACCGATTTTGCGGGAAACAAGCTGTTCTCTTATCAAATCGGTAACGGCACGGTTGATTCTGTTCTCGGCATTGCTCTGAACTATAACACCTATAGCCAGCCGATTTTTGAAAACAATCCCGTAATCGATCGGGTCACGTATAATAGCGGAGTGATCCCCGGTTTCTATTACCACCACTTCGTTGATGTAAGCGGCGACGGCGGCCCCGGCACATTCTCGAACGATTGGTATGCGATCGCCAATGCCAGCACCCAGTCGATCGCCAATGGTGTATATTCCATTCCGTTGAACTTGCAGGGCAATCCGGACAACGAAGAAGTAACCACGATCAGTCGTAATCAATGGTTCGAGCAGTTCAGCGATATCATGCTCAGCCAAGCCAACTTCGTTGGTCAGCCATATAGTATCAATAATTGGCGCGATACGGCACGAGTCATGTCATATGGGAGCGAAATTCTTCAGCATCGTTCACCTTTGCTGAAAACTATGCTTGTTTCCGCCGATACAAATTTTGATATCCCGGCGTCTATTTCATACACAGAGCAGGAATACATTCGTTACCGCAACATTTTTGTTCAAACTATCCTGACGTTCTATAAGAACGGCACGTTGCTGGACACATCATTACCGACTGCTTGGGTAGCAGCCGTCCTGAAGCAGCAGACGGTCAACAAGAATTCACAATTCCCATTTGCCTATAGCAACATGGCCGGTGGTCAGTATTTCATGCCACCGACTCCGGCGGCCCTGGGTCTCGCCCAAGTCGCCATTCCTGGCATCTATACTGATATGACCTATACGACACCATTGATCATGATTCGTGGGCATGATGGGAGCCTGACACCTGCGTTTGGTGATTTCCGCGACCAGATCATGGTTCAGCTTGAGTTGACGATCTACAACAATATTCCGGCCAAATTTAAGACAGAAGCTCGCCCGGTATTTGATCTCGAAAAATATATTGAAGGTAAGTTTTATTCCGATCCGCTTGGATATACCCAAGATGAAATTACGGAAATGGTTACATCGAATTTCCTGCGGTGGGCGCAAGCCAATCGTTTGGACTACATGACCAATTCCACGTATGATTCGTCGAATCCTTTTACCTGGAATTATTCACAGACACTTGATCAAGATGGCGAGAGCGTCCCTGGCTACTGGCGCGGCATCTACCGGCATTATTACGATACGGACCGCCCGCATCTGGCACCGTGGGAAATGCTTGGTTTCATCGACAAACCAGTGTGGTGGCAAAATCAATATGGCCCGGAACCCTACACGGCCGGGAACGTCAAGCTATGGTCTGACCTCGAAAACGGAACTATCCGAGATGGTGTCCGCGTGGGAACTGATGTTCGCTACGCGCGCCCAGGTCTGAGCAATTATCTGCCGGTCGATCAGGAAGGCAACTTGCTCGATCCGATCGCGGCGAAGATTATTCCAACCGCACCTACTCAGCAACAAGCATCGGCGAATTGGGTGGTGGGGGACTTCGGACCAGTGGAAAGCTTGTGGCGCGTTTCTTCATCTTGTGGCTTTGCTATGGCGATTGCGGGTTTCCTGGCGAAGCCTGCTCGCTTTGTCGAACAAGGTTGGGATACGATCAACCAAGTGCAGGACTCTACGGGCCAATGGATTTACGAACCCACTGGCGACCGACCGACCAATAGCAACCTTTATGTTCACGGCGAACTAGTCAACAATGCGGCCGTTGTGGTCACTGGCAATCAGCAATGGATCAGCGACTACATGGTCTCGCGCGGCCAATCTCCATCGACGTTTGGTGCAGCAGTGCGCGGCCTCGATGTTCGGCTGGCTCACAAAATGGCTGGTTTCGTTAGCGGCAATAACCTGAGCGTGTCGGCTGATAACTTCGGGCTTATCCCCGCCGAAGATTTCAGCGTTGTGATGTATAATTCGCCGTCCACTGCCGAATATATTTTCAGCGGCGTTCTGATCGAAAAAACCACACAAGGCTGGCGTGTTGTTGGCTACGACACGCGCTCGCCTTGGTTTACCACCATTCCGGGCCTGACTACTGGGCCGAAGGGCATCATTACGCTGGCCACCTCGGCGGAGCCGGTTATCCACGCATGGAAACCGAATGTTCGATATGCCGTTGGCATGAATGTCAGTTACCAAAATGCTTACTACACTTGCGTGACAACGCATACGTCCTCGGCCAATTTCTATCCGGCGTATTGGTCGTTGACTGGTGTTCTTCCGGCGCAGGCTCCTCGCGTAACTACCTATACTCTCGGTCAGAACACGACGGTCAATGTTCCTTACGGCACAGTGTTTACGACGTATCAACAAGTCGCCGATTTCTTGACCGGTTACGGCCGCTACCTGACGTCCGTTGGCTGGCAGTTTACGTCAGTCAATTCGACGACCCAGGAAAGCGTTGACTGGAACTTGATGACTAAGGAGTTCCTGAAGTGGTCTCAGGTGCAATGGCAACCGGGCAACTTCATTACGCTCTCTCCGGCAGCGACCGAGGATGGTCTTCTGTTCCAAGCCGACCAAGGCTATGTGATGAACATGCTCAACCCGATCGATGGGGTGTATGGCATCATTGAGCGAACAGGACAGCCGATCGATCGCGCGAATGTCGTGGTCAATCGTATCGATGGTCAAACGAATATTCTCTCCAAAAATGAGGATATCTACGGAGCACGCGTTAATATCGCAGAAGTAGAACATATATTGATATTCAATCAGGAAACGATCTTCGCTGATATCATCTACGATCCCCTCTTTAACCTGCGCCAGCCACGTTTGCTGCTTATTGGATTCCGTTCTCAAAATTGGGCCGGTCGCCTCGATGCGCCGGGCTACATGTTGATCAATAATCAGATTCAATCCAACTACTGGAAGGCAGCGAATGATCTGCTAACAATGTGGGATATTGAACAGGGCGACAATGCAACCCTGGTCGATCACGCGCGCTTCAATATCGGATATGATAGCCGTGATTATCTGACTTCCCTGGTTCTGTCTGAAGTAGAACAGTTTGAATTCTACCAAGGCATGATCCATCAAAAGGGTGCACCGGGTGCATTCACTAAATTGCTCCGCAGTGATTATATCGACCAGAGCCGTCAGATCAATTTCTTTGAAGAATGGGCGTTTAAGCTGAGCGAGTATGGTGCGGTCAATACATTAAACCGCATTGCCTTCCTGTTTGGTCAAACCAGCGTGTTGCGCGATCCGCAGTTTGTTGAATTCCGAGTGCAAGGCGCTAACACCATTGTTGATGCTCCGGACCCCAACTGGATCGAATTGATAGATAATGCGACGACGGGCATTGACTCAAAATGGATTGAGCGCCCCACCAATCCGTTGCAGACATTCGCTCAACGTCCGACGATTGATCGCCACGTTGGCGATCTGCCGGTGGCCGGTTACGTGCGCTTGGATGAAGTGGATTATACCGTTTTTAATACCGACGCTGTTTCGGCTCTATATGACGCTAACAGTGGCGTCACGCTTCCGGCCGGGGATGTGATCTGGATACACGAGAACGATCAGGTTCGTCAGACAACCGGAAATACGGTTGTGCAGAACTGGTATGTATTGGGTAACTATGATGGCAATGGCTTCTGGGATGGTTCGAATACCATGGCCGTGGCCAATAGCTATCAGCAATTGGTAGATGGCCAATTGGTCTTCGTCTCGCACGCCAATGACGCGCCGTTCATTACCGACAATAATTTGTTCATTCCGGTGCCGGGTCAGACGTATAGTGTCAACTTCACAGTCAGCAAGATCAGCAACGCAACCGACAACATTGCGACCTATGTTCGTCCGGCCTTCGACGCATTCGATGCAAGTGGCAACATATACGGCGCGCTCGGCATAAAGAGCGGCGTCGGCTATAATTCTGCCAATGATTTGATTGACACGTCTAGCTGGGTGATCGGTGTGAACTACATCGTTTCTGCGACATGGACGTGCCCAAATAACAATCCGGCATTCGTGTCGGCGCGTGGCCGTTTGCGTGTGAATCGCACGTATCCGGCTGACGGCGCAGGCACGATGTTCTCGGACGCGATCTATCAGATTTCCGACAGCCAAGTAACGATCAATCAGCCGGTCGAGTGGGATGCGCTGAAGGTCTACAACATGAGCGCGGACGGCTCGGCCAATTACGTATCGAATGTCGTGACGACGTCCGAAGACCCGACACTGTCAAATTCGGTCATGCGCATCTATACGTTGGAACCGCATGGCTTGTCCAATCCTGATATTGGATTGTTCTTTGTTATCGATGGTGAAACATATTCGAATAGCAACCTTCAAGGCGTCTATAATATCGCAAACGTCGGTTCCAACTTCATCGAAGTTGCTGAAACTGGCGACAAGGGCTATGAATTCACTGCACAAAACCTGATCGGGCCTCCGCTGCGCATCCTGCGTTCGATCCACTTCGATAATGCCAACTCGTTCATTTCTGCGCAAACTCGCCCCGGTTTACAAGACGGCGAAATTGCCTACGTTGATGGTCCTAAGGGTCAACCTTGGGCCGTCTATCAACGCAATTCGATTACTGTCCCAACAGATGACTGGGCCGGTAACCCCGAGCCAGTAACAACGACATATTGGCAAGTAGTCCGTTCGCAGCCCAATCGTGTTGATGCTCGCACAATTTCGGGCTCGACGATCTATGATCTGAAGACAAGCATCACATCAACCGATCTTCAACCTGAGCCAGAAACACTCGACTACATGACGGTCGTTTCTCCGTTGACCGGCATCATTGCGGGCACCGCGAAGGCAGAGATAGATTACATGTTGGAGTATGATCCGGCGTTCTACAACAACGTTCCGGTGACCCTCGATTCGGATGGCACAACATATTTTGCCAACACGTCAAATAGCGTTGGTAACTGGGGACCGGCTCAAGTCGGTCGAGTGTGGTGGGACTTGTCAACTGTTCGTTTCCTTGAAACAGAAACCGACAACGTAAGTTTTGGTGTCACGAATGCCGATCGCTACACGGCGGAAGTTCGCTACCGTGTCGCAAACTGGGCACAGATCGCCCCGGCGACTTCTGTGGATATTTACGAGTGGTATCGCAGCACGGTTGATCCGGTTGAATACACCACCCTGGTAGCAAGCGACACCACAGGAACCTATGTCGGTGAAGTCTATAACGCGGCCAATCCGAGTTGGGTGCAATCTGAAGAATATGTTAACGGAACACCGACGACCTTCTATTATTTCTGGGTGAAGGGTCTTGACGTTGTTCCGGCCGTAAACTTCCGTAATTTGGATATTGCGACGGTCACCCAGTTGGTTACAAACCCGTTGATCGAGGATATCGCGTGGATTGCTCCGATCCTACCGAACGGTATGCTGATCGGCGGCGTCTCGCCATTCGTCGATGACGTGTTCGATACCAACGCGGATGGGGCGGCAATCTCAGGCACAGTGGTTCAAGTCAAGATCAACGGACCAGATACCGATCTCGTTGCCCATGACGAATGGTTCCTGATGCGCCCGAATGACGAGCTTTCCATGCCGCCCAATTGGTTGTGGGACAAGATCAGGGACAGTCTTGTTGGGTTTGGAGATAATCAAATCCAGTCGCCCGCTCCTCTGATCATTCCGGCACCCGCGCCGATAACTAATAATATCCCCGTTTGGTATACCCAACCCGGACCGAACGGCGTCCCCATTAGCAACAATTGATATGAGCGTTTTTCCTCTCGTTAACACACTAACCAGCGAATATGCCCCGTCCCAACCAGGCGTTTGCTATGAAAATGATCATTTCCTGGCAGAATTGTCAGCGCGCGATCCCGAAGGCCAGTCCGTAACCTACTATTTGGTTGCGGGTAGCCTACCGATCGGCATGACGTTGAACCCTCTCACCGGCACGATCTCGGGCACCGGTTCTCTGGTAGACATCGCAAATAGCACGGTGCTCGAACAAGATTACACTTGGACGTTCTCTATTGGAGCTTATGACGGTGTGAACCCGCCGACAACGGACCCGCAGGAGTTTTCTATCACGGTTCGACATATTCCGCGCGCACCCTCCTGGGGCGGATCGACGGGCGGCACATTATTCACGCTCTATGAAGGCGATACGATCGCCAATGCCGTCATCCAGACCCCGTCATTAATTCACGAGGATATCAACGGACTGCAATTGATCGGCGCAACCGATCCCCAGGGGCTTCCTATCTCATATACCGTGACATCCGGTAGTTTGCCTTCTGGAATCTCGATGTCAACTGAAGGTGTTTTTACTGGATCGCTTCCAGACTTGAACCAAAACTACATTCCTCTCAGCGGAACAAATTTTGCGTTTACCGTGACAGGAAGCAACGGCTACCTGTCCTCGTCGATCAATTGCGCGATCTTCGTCAATAACAAGAACGTGTCACCATACTGGATCACCCCATCCGGGAGCATTGGGGCATATCCGGAATTCTCTCCGATGAGCTTTCAACTTCAGGCAGGAGATGTTGATGGCAATCCTCTGACATACAGCATCGTTGGTGGAGCACTTGAGCAAGGCGTCACGCTGAGTTCTACCGGATTGATCTCGGGAACGCCGGTGAATCCAGTTCAAGGACAGGACAATACTGATGCTATTACCGTTGCGGTGTCGAACCCATCATTCTCTGCCAATATCGATCTGACGGTTACCTTCACGAACGTTAACTTACCTCCGGTCTGGGTATCCCCGAACGAAAATCAATCTCTTTCAGTGGGAGTTGGTGGGACACCCGTATCGGTCCAGATGATTGGCACTGATCCCCAGAACTATACACTAACCTATTCGGTTTCGGGCGGCAACTTTCCAAATAGTCTGTCGTTGTCAGCGGCTGGTGCATTGACCGGCACTTTGCCTATCGTTACGGCCAATACCGTTTATGATTTCACGGTGAGTATGACGAACGGCTATTTCTCAGTCACCCGAGATTTCAACGTTACGGCAAACGTCATTCCCGACATTGCTCCGCAATGGGTGACCCCATCTGGCTCGCTGGGCTCAGGATACCCCAACTTTGCTTTCACTCCGGTGCAGCTTGCCGCCACGTCGGAACAGGGTCACCCTTTAAGCTACTACCTGTCGAGCGGAGCCTTACCTGGGCTGACATTGTCTTCGGCCGGATACTTGAGTGGGACATTGTCGAACGTTTCGGCACAAACGACCGATGTTGATTTTACGATCGATGTCACGGACGGCCAAATCGCAGTGCCGCAGAGCTTTTCCATTACAGTCTACGCAACACCGCATGGTAGTGAGGCATTCACCGCGAACTCAAGCTTTGTGGTTCCAATCGGCGTCGTTTCATTGACGTTCACGTGGATCATTGGCGGTGGTGGTGGTGGTGGCGGCAGCATGGAAAAAGGCAACGGCGGTGGCGGCGGCGGTG
>FTJE01875162.1_pt1 | contig 14866 bp, 8 predicted proteins | sample 1658251 | NCBI WGS metagenome assembly FTJE01 (sample SAMEA3914810, study PRJEB12502) | metagenome | biome: forest; material: soil | place: Canada | collected 2011-08-04 | depth 0.1 m | reverse complement strand
CAATATGGTTTACCAAAAATGTTTATGGTCCTTTTGATAGGGCGTCAACCCCTCATTTTCGATCGCATAAATAATCGATCATCCTAAGCAAATGTGGAGAAATGAGTCGTCAGAGCATATTATTGCTGAGTAGCATCCCACCCGTAGTGACCTACATAGGGGAGCCTACTCGTGTCGATCTCTGGTATCAGAACACGCAGTCTCAGCATACCATGTCGGTCGCGGCGAGCAACTTCCGTGGAAGACTGATCGTCCAAGCGACAATCAAGGTCAAACCATGTGACGACGACTGGTTTCCTATTTTGTTCTGCGGCCGTCCCCACATCGACTATCCTCGCAATGGTATCGGCACCAACGGCAACTCCAATCTCGGTGGATTGAGTGGCGGCTATTCCTCTACGGCGGCTGGATATGGCGGCCTGGGCGCTGAAACTTCAACGCTTGCCTTCAATTTTACGGGTCGTTTCGTTTGGATGCGAGCGATCGTTGATAGAAGTCATATCATACCAAGAGATGCTAACCCGGTAATGGTTGCTGCTTGTGGGTTTATCGACCGTATTCTTCTGAATATCTGACCATAATTGCATTAGTGGGCAAGTAGTAAGCCCGCGAATAAATACCTCGAATCTACGGGAGCCTATAGATGCCTGATATTACATCCGTCCGCGTCAAGAATACCGGGCATGGCGAACTTGAATTCGCCACTTCAAACAGTAGCTCGTCGAGCAACGGGACTTCGTCGTCCTCAAGCACTTCGAGCGACACGAGTTCGGGAGCGCCCATCACTGATCTTAATGGGACTAACATCGGCACTGGCCTTGGTGTTTTTGCCGGAGTTAGTGGGTCTACTGACGTCACTTTGGAATTTAAGACTATCCAAGCTGGTGACGGTATTTCGCTTTCACAAGATGGTCAAACCATCACAATTACCGCGACTGGAAATGGGACTACATCGAACGGTGTTGCGATCTCGAACGGTTTTGCGTTGGCACTCGGGAATGCTGCCACCTATGGCTATTCTTGGACGGGTCCGATTTCGCTAACGGACAATACGCCCGTTTCGGCGGCAATGGCTCAGTTCAACCAATTGTTTAGCCTGCTCGTTCCGTCCGCCCCTCCGGCTTTCCCAAACTCCAATGCCCTGACTATTACGAATGCAGCCGGTAATATTCCGCTCTTGGCTTTCGGGGTCACCGATCATGCGAACAGTGGTCTTTCGGCCGGTTCGGCGGTCACGCGCGTGACTGGTGGTTCGGTATCGACAAACACGTTTGCCAATATGGGTCCGGCTAACACCGGGCAGATGCAGCTTCTGGTCAACGGAGGTTTCGCTGGCACGCACACCATGACTGGATCGGGCGACAGCGGCACCTACGGCGGCATGGTGATCTCAAATGAGCAAGCTTACCCGCCGACGCAACCGGGCTTCTACACATCCTTCAACGTCGGTGTAACCGGAGCTACTGCGCTCCAAGGCGTAGATAGTGTCCAACTGAAGCACACGGCTGCTGGCTCGACCAATACGGTGTTCTTCGTAGCAGACACCCTGACATCCACGCCAACTGTCTCTGGTGGCTCTATCGCACAATCGTCCGCTGGAACCCTGGCTTACTCTTCGAGCGTGCCGCACTACGGCACGGGCGCATCGCTGCTGATAAACGCATCGATCGCAAATCTCGCTGGCCAAACCTATTACGGTGGCAGTGATCCGTTCATTGTATCGGGCACTAACAGCATTATCAGCGCCCAGGCGTATACCTACGCCAACCTCAGCATTACCACGCCGATTGCGCAGAACACATTCAGCGCTCAACCCATCAACCCGGTTCTCGTGAACGTCAACGGCACGACTTTCGGCCAGGGCTATGTGCAAGCCGTGGCGAAGAACGTCAATGGCGCGGCTGGCGCAACGTCGCTCTCGAATACGGTCGTTCTCGTTTTCAATGGCTCGCCGACTGGCGTGGTCAACGAACTCAGCGTCCCGGTCTTAAATCACGGCGCGCTTCCGAATAATAACAACGCTATTCGTGTTGGTGGCTTCAGCGCGGGAGATACGCCGACCGGCACTGCGAACGCATGGGTCTCCTCCCTCGGGCTGCAACAAACCGATGCGGCCGTTGTCGCGGGCGTTTTGTCGAATAACCAGACCAATTACAGCATGGGATACCTGCCGGTTGGTCCGAACCTTTCACAAAACCGCAATAATGCTCAGTATGTGACCTTCATGTTCAACCGTTCATCCGTTTCTACTTTCACGATCAACGTGACTGGAACTTATGCGGGTGTGTGGATCAAGCTTCCGGGCGTTTCCGACAATAACACGATATCGCCGAATGCCACCAATGGCTGGTGGAATGCGGGTGTTCCCTATAGCGGCGCGGGCGTTCCGGGTAACGCGAGCGACGCAACGGCAGGGTGTGCCGTTGGTGGAGCGATGTTGGGTGCCTCGGGCTCCTATTCCATTACGTTCGGACCGCAAACCTCAACGAACGCGACGGGTAACGCCATTCTCGTGCGCATCAGGCTGAATGCTGGACAAAGTATTACGTCCCTCAGCTTCTCATAAGTAAAGAGGAAAAATTAGATGACCATTGCTGATACAGATAAAATCGATTTCCTCTGGAAAGAAGTAATCTACGGATACGCCAAAACCGCCAATGGTTTGGTGAAAACCGGTGCGAATGAAAGCATCCCTTCTCCGTTCGCCATTAACCCGGTGAACATTTGGGCTGAAGCGGGTTCTATCCCGGCTACTCCGCCAGGAGCTACTACTTCGGTTGTTGCTGCTTATACCGGTGCCTCGCGCATCAAAGCCACCAACGATACCTCCTCGCCGCCTAATCAGACGTGGCTTGCGACTACGACTTATGGTGATGCAACGACCCGAATTGGCGGTTTCGTTCCCCCCATCTACGGCGCTGGTTATGTCGTCAAGGCTTATGTGGGTGATCCGAACGTCGGTCCTGCTGCTCAAATCTTTGATTCTACCATTGGCTATGAATATGTGTTCAACTATTCCGCCGGTCTGTTGACATTCGTCAATTCTATTCCTGCAAATCTTCCGGCCACTATCGGTTCGGGCACCGTTTCGGTTTCGACAAATGGTGTGTATTTCCAAGTCTATCAGTATGTTGGCACCACTGGGGAAGCAGGCGGCAGCTTCTTGCCTCTCGATGGCGGAACGCTGACTGGCCCCGTTGCCTTCGATTATACCTCAAATACGGGCATGAGCCTTTTGCTGTATGCGAATGCTCAAGCAAATGCCTATTCGGGTATCGGTTCCCTGGCAAATGGCGAAACGCGAATTTTCTCAGACAGCAACAATGCTCTGAGCTTTGGTCAAATCTCCACCACTGATGGTGAGACCTACACCGAGTTCCTGCGCATCGAGCCCACCGGCATCATTAATGTTGGTGCGGAAGGTGATGGCGTCATCACTGCTGACATTGGCGACCGAATGATCCTCGGTCACCAAGACGTTTCGAACGGTGGTTCGGTTGTCGAAGATTTTGTGATCGAAGCCAATGGTGTCGCGTATAACCAGGGCTTCCTAATCTATAACACCGGCAATCTTGATCTTTCGAATGGTGCTGTTTTGATCAATACCGGTGTTGTGCCGGGAACTTATAATCTTGCGGATATCGTCGTTGACCAATATGGCCGCATCCTGTCTGCTGCCAATGGCACAGCCAATGCGTCGGGTTCCAATGGCACCGTTACATCGGTCGGCCTGTCCGGTTCTGCCGCGATCTCGGTCTCCGGATCGCCTGTTACCACGGCTGGCACGTTCGTTGTTGATCTGATCAATACCGGTGTGACTCCTGGCACCTATAATGGCAAAATGGCCGTCGATGCCAAGGGTCGGGTCACTTCGGCCGCAAACTTGTCTTCTGCCGATATCACGACGGCTCTGGCCTTCACACCCATCGCGAATAACCAAACGATTGCCGTCACGGGCGATGCTACTGGCTCGGGTCAGACTTCGATTGCTTTGACCCTGGCGGCTACTGGCGTCACTCCGGGAACCTATTCGAAGATTTCGGTCGATTCTAAGGGTCGTGTGACTTCTGGAACCGGCCTGAACTCGGCTGACATCACTGGTGCACTCGGCTATGTGCCTTCGCAAACCACGGGAACGGTGACCTCGATCACTGCACTGGGTGATGGGAATGTCATCGTTGGTAATTCCGGCGCGATCACTACTTCAGGCGTGTGGTCGTTCTCCCTTTCGAACACCGGCGTCACAGCCGGTTCCTACACCCTGGCTGACATCACTGTCGATTCCCATGGCCGCATTACGGCGGTCACGAATGGCACTGGTGGGGGCGGCGGTTCGGTTACTTCGATTGCCATCGCGAATGGTTCCTCCAATCTCACGATTTCTGGTTCGCCGATCACCACTTCCGGCACGATCACGATTGACCTGAGCACAACCGGTGTTTCTGCTGGCGTTTATGAAAAGGTAACCGTGGACACCCACGGTCGCATCACCGCTGGTGCAAACCTGGGCTCCGCCGATGTCACTGCGGCTCTCGGATTTACTCCGATCGCCAATAACCAGACGATTGCCTTGACTGGGGATGTCACGGGCACCGGTCAAACGGCCATTAGTGCGACTCTGAGCAATACGGGCGTCACTCCGGGCGTCTATACCCTGGCTGACCTCACGATCGATGCCAAGGGCCGTATCACGGCCGCATCCAACGGCACCGCGCCGGGTTCCGGAACGGTTACCAGCGTCAATGCGGTTGGCTCTCCGGCAATCTCGGTCTCTGGTGGTCCGATCACAAACACGGGCACATTCAGTTTCGATCTAACGACGACCGGGGTCACGGCGGGAACCTATAATCTGGCAACCATTGCCGTTGATTCTCGTGGTCGAATTACTGCGGCTTCGAACGGTGTCGCCTCAGGCTCTGGCACCGTCACGTCAGTTGGCGTTACGAGCAATGACGGCACGCTGGCTGTCACTGGCTCGCCGATCACAACGTCGGGATCGGTTGATTTGTCCTTGGTCAATTCTGGCGTCACGGCGGGCACCTATAATCTTGCGGACATTGTCGTTGACCAATACGGCCGCATCACGGCCGCGTCCAATGGAACGGCAAATGCATCGGGCACGAACGGCACCGTCACTAGTGTTGCATTGAGCACAGATGCTTCGTTGGTCGTATCCGGTTCGCCGATCACTACGTCGGGCACCCTTCAGGTTGCGCTGTCTAATACCGGGGTTGCTGCCGGTTCCTACACTCTTGCCGACATCACGGTTGATGCTCAAGGCCGTATCACTGCGGTAACCAATGGCACGGCCAGTGGTTCGGGCACGGTGACGAGCGTCGCTGTTACTTCGGCTGACGGCTCGTTGGTCGTATCCGGTTCGCCGATTACGAACTCGGGCACGATTTCGGTCACTCTTTCGAACACCGGCGTCTCGGCTGGCACTTTCGAAAAGGTCGTGGTGAACGCACAAGGTCGCATTACCAGCGGCTCGAACCTTGTTTCGGCCGACATCACTACCGCCCTGGGTTTCACTCCCGTGGCTAACTCGACGGCGGGTATCGAAAGTGCACTTGGCTTCGTTCCTGTTGCAAATACTGCGGCTGCGGTTGAAAGCGCGCTTGGCTTTGTGCCTTTGTCCTCCAACCAAAACATCGTATTCTCTGGCGATGCGACCGGCAGTGGTTCAACGGCTGTTGCTTTGACTTTGGCTAACACTGGTGTCGCGGCCGGTGTTTATACCAGTGCTAATATCACGGTTGACTCGAAGGGTCGCATCACGGCGGTTGCCAATGGCACCGGTGGTGGTGGTGGCGGTGGCTCGATCGCTATCACTCAGGCGAATACGACGATTGTTTCGGCGGCATCGACCCTGAACTTCATCGGTAACGGCGTAACAGTCACTAACGGTGGCGGCACAACTGCGGAAATCAATATTCCGGGTAGCAACGAATGGATTCTGCTTACCTATGCGGCGTCCGCGTCTAACCCTGCGCCGCAAACCGTTACGGCTATGTCGCCGGGTGTTTCGTCGGCAACGATTACGAACAGCACTCAAATCACGTGCACATTCACTGGCTATAGCTACCCGCCATATTCGGTCGTTGTTTACGGTCAGACGTATTCACTGAACACCTTCCAAATCACATCCGTTGGATCGACAATGACTACTCACCAGATCACGGGTGGTGGCACATCCAATGCTCCTACTTTCTTTGGTAATTTCTCGGCATCGTCCATGACCTTGGATATGTCTGCTGCGTCGCTAGGCATCTCTGGTGTCGCTCCGCTGGGTCACCCAATCGCTTACATCCTCTTCAAGTTCTAAAACCAATGTTCATTGAAATTCCAGCAAAAATCCTTACGGGTCAAGCCACCGCCGTTAATACGTATGCCCTGTGGCCGTATAATAACGGCGGAAACGACCTGTATTGGAGTGGAGGTTCGAATCCGAAGTTCTATCAATGGCAGGTTACTTTGACTGTAACTTCGCAGTCTCACAGTAGCTTTAGAACTCGGCAACCATACACTTATACTGGTATGGACGTGAACGTTGGCGATTATGTTGCTGATTTGGATCAGGGTATTGCTCTCAAAATTGTAAGCGTTACTTCGAAAACGGACACCGAAATTACGTGTATTGTTGAAGATGTGCTTCGGTATAATACCTTCCGAGACCCATCCGCTGCTGCGATCGGGGTTTTCAGAACTGGTGCCAATATTATGGTGTTCGAGTTGAATGAGGAGGGCATGCCCATCATCGACCCGACGCCGACTGATATTAGTTCAAACGTTGTTAATAACCTCATTGCTCGGTTCACGAATTTCGAAGAAAATTACAATTTCATTTTGACTCAGACAAGTCATGGGTTCGTCGTCGGCGACGTGATCGCGGCCAATCCAAACGCCGATGGATTTGTTCTGGCCAATTCGGCTTATCCCTACATCATTGGAACTGTGAATAATACGGACCTTGGACCAGACGATTTTATGGTCAATCCGTTTCAGAAAATTACAGACGGCTACGATGCCCTTATTGGTAGTGTTGGCAGCGTTGTTTACGCTGATCCGACAAATTCTGGTGAGATGACACTGAGTGGTCAACAGCCTATTCTGATCAAACTTCGACAAGAAACCAACACTGTGGTTACTGGTAGTGCAATTTCGCCATCAGCAAACACTGTTGTTGGAAATGTGTTGAATATCAACTCTATTCCAGTCACAATTGGAAACACTGGATCGATTTCTGATTTCATATCAGAAGTGAATAACGTATCTGCTAATACTGGTGTCGTTGCCGCGTTTGTTCAGCTTGACCCCAGTTCCACCACCAACCCGGCATGGTTGGCCGCTGGTGCGGGCACAATCTTTATCCAGGTTCCCAGTAGCGTCAATATCAACGGATCGAATGTGACCATCACCACTACGACCAGTGGTTCGGTGACTTTTGGTGCCCCAGGATTCGCAGATCAATTTGACATCGCAACCGATATCAATGCGGCCCATGTTTCCGGAATTTCGGCGAGCGCCACTCTTTCTGGGACTATTACCTTGGTGGACACAAGTGGTCTGCCCATCACACTGACCAATATTGGCACCGATGGCGCGGGCAATCCGTTTGCCGGTGTAAACTCTTCCACAGGTCTACCGTTCACCTCTACGCCCGGCAACGAATTCATTACTCTCACTGCGTCAAGCGCCGCTGCGATCAATCTTTATAATGTCAGCGGTTCCGTGGTTGAAGATTTCGGTCTGTATAGTGCCGAAAACGGTATCAAGGCCGCTGCTATGGTCATCGAGCAAGGCGTTCGCGAAGCATCGACGTATGTTGTGACCAATCTTGCCGCACGTGACGCATTGACTGTAGCGGTTGGCGACCAAGCGTATGTCCAGAACGTAGGTAACGGTGAGTGGGCATTCTATCTCTACAATGCCGACGATACCTGGGTTGAGATTTCAAATCAGGATTCTGCGCAAACTGACGCACAGACATACGAGATTACCTTAACATCCACGAGCAATGCTTCTGGCGCAATACACACTATTTCCAACGGACGTCGTGTTACTTTTGTCACGGTCTCCGTAAATCAAGCGTTCAATTCTAACGCATCTCTGACGGTTGGTGACGCGGGTCAAGTCGATAGACTTATGACCTCCGACGAAAATGACCTTACTTCTGAAGGGGATTATTCTACTAACCCCTCCTACGTGTATGCAACCGGCTCCGATACCCCAATAAATTTCTATTTCGAAGCAAACGGATCGACCACTGGCAATGCGGTCGTGGCCATTACGTATACTTGATCTTAAACCGTCTAATTAGCCCCGAACGGCTAAATAAGAACGCTGTGACCCTCCCGTTTTTTATTGACTGGGGAGGCAATAATTACATAACCCAAAGGGAGAATTCAAAAGAATGGCTAATATCAAGAACTTCGGTATCGTAGGTATCGGTTCCGGTGTTCAGTTTGGTAAGGGTGGCTCTCAGCTAATCCAAACCGCTGGCACTTTCGCTGCGATGAACGCACAGGGTAATGCCTTTGTTCGTTTCTCCATCGCAGATGCGACCGGTAACAACGACGCCCTTAGCTTGCAACAGCACAACAATGCCGTTGCTCAAATCAATTCAAACGTTTCGACGGTTGCATCCAACCTGACGACGACGAACACCGGTGCCGGTCTGAATAGCGATGGCACATACACCGCCCCGACCTCGACGAACTTCTTGAACAACGCCATTTCTTTGGCTAATGCAGCTACGCTGCTCGATGCGGCTATTGCTGCCGAGACCGCGCGTGCTGAAGCTGCCGAAGCCGCTCTGACGAACGCTGTTGCCAATGCGGCTTCTGCGACGACTGCTTTGGAAGGCGAAGTCCACCAAGTGGAAAATTCGGTTGGTCTGCAACCGGGTGGCACTCTGACGCTGACCCCTGGCAACTACCTTGGTAGCGCAGTTTCGGTCGTTGACGCTGTGGAAATCCTGGACTCCGTTCTGGGCAATACGAACGTCGCCCTCGACTCCAATGCTGCTCTGATCGGTGGTCTGACCTCGAATGTCGCCACACTGACGACCGAAGTTGCGAACGTTTCCACGCAAGTTGCAGAGATCGCCGCCGCCCAGGTTTCCGACGAAGCCAATATCGCTTCGATTCAAACGTCCATCACTTCGATTGAAAGTGACGTTTCGAACAACACTGCTGCAATTGGCACGCTGCAAACTTCTGTTGCTGCTGATGAATCCAACATCGCTGCTCTGCAAACTGGCTTGTCTTCGACTGATGCCAACGTTGTTACGCTTTCGGGCACGGTCGCCAACAATACGGCGAATATCACTATTCTGCAATCGTCGATCGGTTCGGAAGCCGCTAATGTTGCTATCCTGCAAGGCGAAGTTGCCAATAACACGGCCAACATCGTCACCTTGCAATCCGACGTCGTGACATTGACAACGAACCAAGCTGCCGACGAATCCAATATCGCTGCTCTGCAAACTGGCTTGTCTTCGACTGATGCCAACGTTGCTACTGTTGCTTCTGATCTGGCTTCGAATGCTGCACTGATCGTCACTCTGCAAACGAACCAAGCTGCCGACGAATCCAACATCGCTGCTCTGCAAACTGGCTTGTCTTCGACAAACGCCAACGTTGCTACTGTTGCTTCTGATCTGGCCTCGAATGCTGCGGTCCTGACGACCGTTCAAGCAAACCAAGTTGCTGATGAAGCAAATATCGCTGCTCTGCAAACCACGGTCGCTTCCTTCACTGACGTGAGCAATGCAGTTGCCAACAACTCTGCGAACATCGCTACGCTGCAAGGCGAAGTCTCTACGTTGCAAAGCGACGTTTCGTTCATTGAAGGCAACTATCTGGCTCTGTCTGGTGGCACTATGTCCGGTGCGATCGACATGGGTTCCAACCAAATCAACGATTTGGCCGACCCGACCAACCCGCAAGACGCTGCTACCAAGCACTATGTTGACGCTTCCATCGGTTCGCTGGCTGGCGCTTTCATCTACGAAGGCACCGTTACGCCGAATGCCGTTGTTGGTAATGCCACTCTGCTGCCGTCGAACGCGAATGCTGGTGCATACTACAAGGCCCTGAACGACGGTTATCTGATCGGTGCCGACGCTAATTCGGTTGCGTTCTTTGTTTACGCACAAGACGGCATCGTCCGTAACACTGCAAGTTCGTGGGACGTTATCGGTCACGTTGAATACACTGTTTCGGCTGGCGACTCGTCGATCACCGTTGCTGGTTCCGCCGATACTGGTTACCAAATCTCGGTTTCGAACACCTACACGGCTGCATTCGATAGCGAATTGAGCGATCTTTCGAACTCCATCACTTCTGAAACGACCCGCGCTACGGCTGCTGAGTCCGCCCTGTCGAACTCGGTTACCGCAGAAACAAGCCGCGCCCAGGCTGCTGAGTCTGCGCTGTCGAACTCGGTTACTCTGGTCAATTCGAATGTTGCTACTCTGGCGGCTCAAGTCGCTTCGGATGAAGCCAACAATTCGGCCCTGGCTAACACTGTTGCCGGTAACACCGCAAATATCGCTGCTCTGCAATCGAATGTTGCTACTCTGCAATCGGAAGTCGTCACTCTGACGTCTAACCAAGTTGCTGACGAATCCAATATCGCTGCTCTGCAAACCGGTCTGACGAGCACCAACTCGAACGTTGCTACTCTGGCTTCTCAAGTTGCCTCCGACGAAGCGAATGCTTTGGCGCTGGCCAACACCGTTGCTGGTAACACGTCGAACATCAGTGTTCTGCAAGCGTCGGTTACTGCTGACGAATCCAACATCGCTGCTCTGCAATCGACTGTTGCTACCAACTCGTCGGACATTCTGACACTCCAAACGAACCAAACTGCTGACGAAGCGAACATCGCTGCTCTGCAATCTTCGATCGGTTCGGAGGCTGCTAACGTTGCTATCCTGCAAGGTGAAGTTGCCAATAACACGGCCAACATTGTTACGCTGCAAGCTTCGATAGCTGCCGACGAATCCAACATCGCCGCTCTGCAAACTGGCTTGTCTTCGACTGATGCCAATGTTGCTACTCTGGCTTCTCAAGTTGCCTCTGATGAAGCGAATGCTTTGGCTCTGGCTAACACCGTTGCTGGTAACACGTCGAACATCACCGCGCTGCAAGCCTCGGTTTCCGCTGATGAAGCGAACGTCGCTGTCCTGCAAGGTGAAGTCGCCAACAACACGGCCAACATCGTGGTGCTGCAATCGGAAGCTGCCAACTCGGCCGCTGCAATTGCCGCCATCGAAACTGCTGCTGGCCTGAGCAACACGGGCACTTATGTCGCCAACGTCTCTGGTAACTACATCGCCACGGCTACTTCGCTTGCCGACGCAGATAACCTGCTGGACAACGCGGTCGCAGCCCTGGCCGAAGAACTTGCCACTCTGTCGCAAGACGAAATCAAGACAACGGACGGTCTGAACTACGTTCTGGTTCAAAACGATCTGATCACGCAAGCCATGAACGTTGGTGGCGTCGCCACTACGGTCATGACGACTGCTGCTGGCGTCAACACGAACACCCAACTGGCTGTCGATTTCTCGGTTGCCAACACGGTTTCGCTGTCGGCTACCGGTATGGCCAACACGGCCGTTGATCTTCGTCTGTCGGGCCAAGATGGCGGTAGCGTCATCATCGGTGAAACAGGCGTCGGTGTGATCCAAGCCGATACCGGCTATGACATGACGGTCGCTGGTGGCGCGGGTGCAAACCTGAACCTCTTGGGCACCACGGTCATCGTTGGTGAAGCTGATAGCACTCCGGTTGCCGAATTCACGGGTAGCGCAGGCGCAACCGCCTACACGACCCTGACCAACGGCAACACTTCGACCACGATCGGCACTGCTGGCTCGTCTTCGAACATCGATCTCGTCTTCGCGCCGAAGGGCACGGGCGTCATCAACGTCTCGGACACCAAGGTCATCAACGTTGCTAACGCGACGAATTCTGGCGACGCTGTTAATTACGGTCAGCTTCAATCCGCTGTCGCGGCGTCTCAGTCCGGCGTTGTCACTACCGTTACAGCCGTCCTCCCGGCGACTTCGGGCTCGGTTAACCTCGGCTCTGTCAATGGCACGATCCTGAGCGTCCGTGTCATGATCAACACCGCCTACGACAACGGCTCGACCATCACGGTTGGTAACTCGACCACGCCGAACGATCTGGCTGATTCGTCTGCCATCGACGAAGCGACGGTTGGCCTGTATGTCGTCGAAACGATGTCGGTCTACTCGAACGTGACGGTCACCGCTACGGTCACCAACGCCACCGGCCTGAACGGCTCGGCTACGGTTGTCGTCGAATACCTGCACGCGTAAGCATAGGAGGGGAGTCCTATGGGTTCCCTTCACCTTCATAGATCAGGGCGTGAGGTTTTTTGCCTCACGCCTTTTCTTTGTAATATATCCTAAATATAGTCATGGATCGTCCCACAAACATCACGCGATATATCATGTTGAAATCTCACGAAGCTCTGTCTCGGGAGCAAATGAATCAATGGTATCTGTGTGCCAAAGAATTCCTACCTAACGGTGTAATCGCATCTGTGCAGACAACCGACAACCACGGTAATCTCCGTAGTGCCACTATGGTCCATCGTGAAGTAGGTGGTGAGAACGAATACTATATTCCTCTTACGCGAGATTTAGTTGATCGCGAAGCTGAGACGGTCGTAAGGGAATTTGCCAGTTCTTGTGGAGACCTTGATTTTGATATTGAAGTTTCTTCGGCTCAATCCGATCTTTTGGGGAACAATCGATCAGTCGATGTTGATAACGATCGTTTCCTCGATCTCTGCTCGGATTGGGCTAAGAAACAACATGAGACATGGCTAAAGGATCGTCTCGACTCCGGTTGGCGTTATGGGCCAACCATGAGCCTCAAAAATAAAACCCATCCGCTATGCCGGTCTTGGCACGACTTGCCGGACAATTTCAAAAAAGTTGACACTTCGCAACCACAAGCGCTGCTCGACTTGCTAAACGATCAAGGATATTCCGTCATCTCCCGTGCCGAACTTGACGGAATTATGAAGTTGCTCAAGGGTAGTCTATAAAGATATTGCTAGAGCGAAGCCGATCAATCAGAATGATCGCATAGGAGGATCACATATGTCCTTGGCTTATTTCATCTGGATTTTCGTCGCAATTTTTCTTTGGGCTCGTCACAAAATCGTGCACCATAACGAGCCCAATTCCGTGAGCGGCCCTCCCGAACAAACGTTTCTCGGAGCCCTGGCTTGGCCGTTCCATTTGCTCCTTCACATCATGGACGTTTTCGGTGGGAATTAAATTGATTTGGTTAACCATAATAATGAATATGGGGTATGACCCCTACATCCATTATCAATCGGCTTGCAGCCACAACTAAACGAACCGAAAAAGAACAAATTTTGATCGATGCCTTTATGAAAGGTCATCGAGAATTTTTCATCGGAGCCCAACTTGCATACGATCCCCTGGTGACCTTTGGCGTCAAAAAAGTCCCAGAAATCGTCGAAGAAGATGCCAGCGATGAGCCAGGAACACTTTCATTTACGAGTTTCCTGAACTTGGCGAATCTTCTCCGCGCCCGGAAACTGACGGGACACGCGGCCCGAGACGCCATGCACGAGGCAGCACAGTCGTGTAACGTTGCTCTCTGGAACACGTTTTATCGTCGTATTCTTCTGAAAGATTTTCGCTGCGGTGTCGATACATCCACAATCAACAAAATCCTGAAGAAGCTGTCAAGTGAAGCCGACGCTGAGAAATTGATGATCCCTGTGTTCTCTGTGCAACTTGCACATGATGGCGTGAAGGAAGAACATCAGAAACGTATTGCTGGTCGCAAGATGTTGGATATCAAACTCGACGGAGTTCGTCTCCTGACCGTGCTTGATAAAGAAAATGATACCGTCGTGCAATACACTCGCAACGGTAAGATCAATGAAAATTTCACTGAAATTACAGATGGTTTGCGAAAATTGATGCAAACCCTCCCTGGTTCTTTGGTGCTGGATGGCGAGGTCGTATCTTCAAGCTTTCAAGACCTCATGCGACAAGTCAATCGTCGTGATGACGTAGACACGACGGCGGCCAAGCTTGCGGTATTCGACATTCTGCCGTTGACCGCATTCCGGGCCGGACACTGCTCTCTGCCTCAACATACGCGCCAGACCATTCTTTCGACCTTGGAACAAAGTGGTGCGCTCAAGGATCATACCGGTGGTGCAGTCTATGTGATCCCGAAAATATCGGTCGATCTGGATACACCGGAAGGACAAAAAACGTTTACCGAATTTAACCGTCAAGCCATAGAAGCTGGTTACGAAGGGATTATGGTCAAAGACCCTGATGCGCCTTACGAATTGAAGCGATCGGTGGCATGGCTCAAGATCAAGCCGTTTATCGAAGTTAGCCTAACGATTATGGGCTTTGAAGAAGGCACGGGGAAATACACCGGAATGTTGGGAGCCCTCGTCATGGAAGGCGAGGACGACGGTCGTCAAATCAGTGTGAACGTTGGTAGCGGTCTCACCGATGAGGATCGGGTTAAATTCTGGGAAAACCGTGATAATTTGCTGGGCATGATCGGAGAAGTTCGCGCCGACGCACTGACCATGGAAGAAGGGGGCACCATTTGGTCTCTTCGCTTCCCACGTTTCAAGGGTTTACGTGGCACAGAACCCGGAGAAAAACTATAATAAATTGGTGCGGCTGGTAGGCTAAATATCTGATGAACATCAACGATCTCTTCCCCAAGGAAGTAATTGACCGGGACGTAAAAAATTGGATGCAAAAGGCCCTCGGGTCGCATCGTTTGCCTCTGGTCGCACCACAACCTACACAAAT
>FTJE01001505.1_pt1 | contig 16457 bp, 14 predicted proteins | sample 1658251 | NCBI WGS metagenome assembly FTJE01 (sample SAMEA3914810, study PRJEB12502) | metagenome | biome: forest; material: soil | place: Canada | collected 2011-08-04 | depth 0.1 m | reverse complement strand
GTTCAAAGGACAACCATGATTTCATATTAACCTATCATTCTCTGCGCCGATACGGCCCAGATGACGGGGACAAGTGGAGAACCTTCCGCAATCGATACAACAAAGGCTGGTGCGGGATTACAGTAAGCGGCATTTCGAATTTCGAATTTACCCAGATCAAAAAGCTTCTACGTAAGTTTAGACGGCCGAACTACCTAATGACCGAGGAAACCTACGAAACGACCAGCAAGTCAACTGGCACATTCGAAGACATTTGTCTTTGTATATGGCTGCGAAATCTGGCCGATCACAATGCACTTATGGAGCTTCTGGACACGATTCGCGATCGAACCGGATTTATGAAGCTAGGCGATTCGGCAAATATCGAAGAGATCGAGAAACTGTTGATTGGCGTGAATCATCGTATCTTCTCAGGCGATCAAATGATCTTGACCTATGACGCCACGATTTCAAAATCTCTCGAAGTCATGATCAAGATGCTCTCCTGATCAAAGACCGAGACGATGCTGAATGATCTTGATCACGATAAAGACGAGAAGAAGCAGAGCCGCGATAGTGATCGCCGCCTTAACCAGGGTATAGATCACGACACCCAGCAGACCACCGGCGATGATTCCAATAAGCACGCCGATAAAAAGCACTTCGCTGGTCTTGAAGGCATTGCGGAAAGACATGTTTATACTCCATGTATAATGCGTAAAGTAGGCAATTGAGTGTAATTGGGAGATACCAATCTAGTCTCTGCCCTGTTGATTTTGAGTAACCCTTCATCAGAAATTATCTGATGAACAGCACTCTCAAGTAATGCCAGATCGGCAAAACATTTCTTATTTCCACCAACCCTTCGCAAGCGATATGGTCGATTGTCGGTAATTCCGTCTTCCGGCACGTAAGCCAATAATGGGACGTCGAAAATTTTCAACAAGGTGTTGAGTTTGTCCAAGCGCACTTGTTCTTCCGTCGTCACTTCGTGAACGAATGACGGGTATCGCTTTCGAAAAGGGTTCGGATGCCGGATCAGAGGGCGCTCCGAAGCATCTCGATTGTGCGCTCACGACCATACGCCGCGATGAAGGAGCCAAATCGCGGCCCCTGCGATTCGCCGAAATAAACTTCATAGATCGCCTGGAACCACGAACGCAGCGGATCGAACTTGAATTCCTTACCGATCTCGTAGACCCAATATTGGTAATCTTCCGGCCCGAGTGGGTCTTCGATCTCCGCCATCTTTTCAAGCCGCCAGATAAGAGCGCGGAACGCCGCAGCCTCGATCCCCGTTGGGGCTCGTCGAGGCTTACGCACCCTCTGTTCGTTGACATAGTTGATCACGCCCGGAACCAGGGAGGCAACAAATGCGTGGTCGGCAGCGGTCATCGCCTTATATTGGTCCAAGTAATTGTGGAGCGTTTCGGCATCCTTCGCTCCCGATACCGTCGCGAGATTGATCATCAGGTTGTAGCTGACGTCCGCTTCGAATGTCGGCGGCTCATCTCCGTGGATATGCCAGATCGATGAATCGAGGCGTGATGCTCCGTCGAGCTTCGGAAAGCCCGTTAGGCCTTTCAGATACTCATCGGTGACGCGCGGAACGATCGACGGCGCGAAAGTCTTCGCCGAACGTGGCGACTGGAACATGAAATGCACCAAAGGACCGTTCGCACTGTATCGGTTCCATTCCTCGATAGTCATGCCGTTGCCCAGCGACTTGGACAGCTTCCCGCCCTCATCATCGAGGAACAACTCATAGAAATAGGTCAGAGGCGCTTCCTTACCCAGCGCCTTACAGATACGCGTGCTCAAGACCGCACTATCCAGTAAGTCCTTTCCGTGCATCTCGTAGTCCACCCCCAGGGCGGCCCAACGCATTGCCCAGTCCACCTTCCATTGCAGCTTGGCTCCTCCGCCCAAGACGGAGATTTGATGCTCCTGACCGTCCTCACAGCGAAATAGAACCAACGCCTCGGAGACATCCACTGCGATGAAACCTTCCGCCAGAACATTCCCAGTCACAGGGCTGATCGGCATGATTGGGCAATAGGTGTCTCGCCGCTCCGCTCCGAGCGTAGGCAGCATGGTATCACGGATGGCATCGTAATTACGCAGAACCGCTCGGATGGTATCGTCGAACTTACCGGCGCGGTAGCACTCGGTCGCCGAAACGAACTCGTAGTCGCGATCAGGTTCGAGCCCCATGGCCAATAAAAACTGGCGCAGTGCCTCGTTGTTGCGATGGGCAAAGCTGGGGTATGCGCCAAATGGATCGCGGACGCTAGTCAATGGCTTACCGATATCGGCTTCCATGGCGATACGCATGTCTTCCGGCAGATTGGCCGGGACGCGACGGAAGCCGTCGAAATCGTCGGAGAAGGCGATCAGACGCGTCTTGACGGTATGATCAGTCAACTCTTCAAAGGCACGACGAACCATGTTGGTGCGGACGACCTCGGCGAACGTGCCGATATGGGGTGCACCGGACGGCCCGTAGCCCGTCTCGAACACCACACAATCCTTCCCCTGCGCGCGCTTCAGAATAGCACGCGCTTGTTCAAAGGGCCAGGACTTGGCATTCAGAGCAGCTTCAGACATCAGTCGTCCTTTGGTTCTTGTTGCCTTCGGCCGCGAAACGAACACGAGCCTTATTGAGATTGGTCGAGTTGGGACAATTTGTCCAACTCTTATGAAGTTGAGCGGGCTGGAAGATCACCGGCTCATCATTTTCAAGTTCGCCGAAATCCGTAACGAGATAGCCACGGGCACCGGTAAACTGTCCCGATACAATCCCACCACCGAAATACGTGACCATATAGGCCAAGCGCAATTTCCCGGCATATGTCACGAGTTCCCACGGTTCGGCGAGGAAGGTCTCGGGTAATGAAGAACTGGATCGCATGATACCTCCTGATTCAATCAGAAGTCTCTCATATCTCTCACATCCGTCAATGAACTATTTTTGCTTGCACATGATAGTTGGGATTTGTATTTTGGTCAACGAATTTAGGATGACATCGATGTTGATGCCGACGCGGTCAAGATACGTGAACGCCTGTGTTCGCATGCTGTTTGATGACGAGCATTTTCTGAATCACGACGGATATCTACCGTCTTTCGTGAATAGTGGTCGAATGCGTCTTATGCGTCGCCAGCACTTCTTTGCCCCATCCACCAGTCAGCGGGATCGCATCTTTCGTCGGTATGAATTGAGTTTTTCGACGCGATGGCGGTCGATCTTTAGTCTAATGAGCGTCCCAAGAGCGGATGCCGATATGGCGCAAGGAGATATGACATTCCTTTTGCCCTACGTGGTCGGGCAATCCGCCTATGTTCTCTACAGGCTTCACGTGAACAACGCGGAAGCCTGGAAGAATGATATTTTCGAATTGTCGATGTTCAATCTGGTAGATTTCTCCAAATTGCCTCGGACACGTTAGTGCATAATAACGCCAGCAATCGTCACGATGATTGGGGCGGCGGCGAGCATGAGAGCGCCGATCTTACTGATAGTTTCGATGTAATTTGACAGCGAATTGTTGGTCGTAGCCATGTCTATTTTCCTTTAATTTTTTACACCACTACTTAGTGTGCGGTGCAGCAAATAAAGGGTTCACAAATAGTTTAGGCCCGGAATATCCAGATCAAAAGATATGTCAAAAGGTTGAAGATCATCACGATCGGCCAGAAGATAGTGACCAGCAACGCGAAGAATTTGATCTTGGGTGCGTTAGTCCCGTTGCCCCAGACCGAATAGAGTTCTCGAATGTTGTATTCGAGAAGTCGCGGCATTTGTAAAAGCCAGATTATACCTAAAAGGGATAGATACCAGGGAAATTGAATATTGGGCAAAATATACTCGAAATCAATGTAATGCTCGATCGTATCTATTTCGAGAAATTTAGACAATAAAAAAGCCCCGCCGAAGCGGAGCTTTTTAAAAACCTTGAGATTACAGGTTTGGTAGCCGATCCTCACAGGATTATAATCCGCTTGCGGCAGACTTTCCCTGATCATCCACCTACCGCCCTTGCGGGTTAATAGGTCATCGACCGTTGTCGCCTTTTCGTTAGCGAGCCCGAAGGCACTAACCGAGTGGCATTTCTCGCGTCACAACGTGCTTCTCGACAGTTCTATCCCGCGAAGGACGCCCGAAGGCCAATCCGTCTACCATCTCTGGCAGTTAAGAAGCCGCTAAGCTTCAACGATTCGTTTCCTATCAACACCTCATTGGCTTGCGGCCTTTAAGATGCCCTGATTCTCTTACGAGTCAGGGATTAGACAACTTTTACACGTCACCGGGACAGGCTTTGCGTTTTTATCGAAGTTAGATTCGCACTAACGACAGATGGTTCCTGAAAACCATTGCTCTGCTACTGAGCTATTCGCAACCCACCAAGACGTGCTGTCCCAGTTGCTTCAACGGCTTTTGACCGCCAAAATACAACACGCCTAATCCGTTTCATCCTGCTAAGACTACTCAGGTGTTTTTCCGGACGGTGTCACGGTTCGCGTGCCACTACCCTTCAAACTACCAGACGCCCTTGGCCGCTAAGCCTCGAACCTTCTGATTACCTGTTGATCATCGATCGTAAACTGGTTTGCATGCTTGGTGTAGGTTTGCGGCCTACTTGATTTGACATGCTATTCGCAGTGAGCCAAATCTATCTGCGTTCCCGCAGACCAAACTCCAATCTTCTGATCTCCCCACCAATACCATTGCTGATACGATGGCCCCTCTTGAGGAGGGGTGACCCAGGCTTGTATAGATGGAGCGTAGTTTCCTACGCCGGATGGACTATGGGATTCCACCCTTTCGCCCCTGTTGCCAAGGGTTACCCTCATTCGACGCCATACCGCCGATCCCAACACAAAAGTTTTCTTTGTCTCCCGAAGGAGACGGAGACACCCGAAGGTGCCTCAGCAAACCAATGTGTCGAAACTTAAGTGCCTGCTACTGCATTACTGCGCTGCTGGCGAATTTCGCTGCTCATCAGAGCGGAGGAGCAATCTACCAAATTCTGAAAATCTCGTCAACCACTTTTTTTTGTGGAATTCGATTTTTTTTCGTTCGGCGGTGATCCGTTGCCGTCTGACGAACCCTTCTTACCAAGCCGCATTTTCACAAGCAACATAAAAATTCCTCCGTATACGTAGTTTTCCACAGGTTCGTGTCGCGATAATTTCCACAAGATGTCCCACGAAACCGATTAGCGAGCGTCATAAATAACTGAACATTTGCAAATATTGGATATCGCAGCGTAATGACCTTACAGCTTAAAGGGATCAGTCTGTCTCAGAACCTTTACCTTGGTCGGAATACATCCGTTACCATAGAATGGGTCTCGCCCGCACAAGAACTTCTTGGCGCGTTCGTGATGAACTCTGTCGTCGATATTCCACTGGTCGCCCAAGGCATTAATCTCACCGAACCTGTCACTTATACTTTGATCGCAGGCACATTGCCGGATGGCGTAGTCATCTCGAACAACGCGATAGTCGGCACGGTTCAAGATACAATCGGTCAACCACAATTTATTATCCGTGCATCAAGCAGCGGTGTTTCAGCCGACATGCTTATGCAAATGGTTATTGGACCTCATCCGTCACCGACTTGGGTTACTCCGGCCGGTATCGTATCCTATGGCGATACGCAAACGGCAGTGTCGAATACCAACCTTCTCGCCACCGACCCGTTCGGTTTCCCGATTTTCTATTATCTAGTTGGCGGATCGTTTCCATCCGATGTCTTCCTGAACGCCACAACCGGTGCCATCACCGGTTCATTCCCGTTTGTCACAGAAGATACCGAATTCGATTTCACGGTCTCTGCTTCGAACGGTGATAGCGCGGTCACTCGCGATTTCACGATCTATGTTGCAGCACAGACCCCGGCAAACGCATCGGTATGGATCACGCCCCCAGGAAGCGTGGGCGAAGCCTACGAAACGACATATTTTTCAACCCAACTGGAAGCCGTCGATCCGCTCGGCCAAGGCGTAACTTACGTTCTGTTAGCAGGCGATCTACCTGAGGTCACGATTCTCAATCCGAGCACCGGTGTGCTTGCGGGGACCGTCTCCTCACAACCGAATACGACGATCTTCAAGTTCATCGCCGGTGCGAAAAATGCGGTCTATACGACGCCGCGCATTTTCACCGCGACCGTTGTCTATGACCCACCCCCTGAGTTCGACGTGGATGCTGGCCACCAGGGGCCGGTTATCCTTGGCTCCGTTGTCGAAGGAAACCCGTTCCACACGAAACTATCGGCGACCACTAATCCGAGCTTGCCGGTTATCTGGCTGGCCAATGGTCTACCCGATGCCATTGTGCTCAACACCGACAACGGCTCGATTGACTGCGACGCCATTCCTCCTTACTCGGGCGTGCAAGGCAAGCCGGAGAAAATCGGTTTCACTGTCTCCCTGTCCGACTCCGTCAAAACAGTGGAGCAAGGGTTTGAAATTGACGTCGATAAAGATGTTTCTCCCAACTGGGTCATTACCGGAAACTCACTCGGCCAAGTCCTGGGTTCGACCGCGTTTGATACCGGCCCCAATCCGATCGCCGTCGATCCTTTGGGACGCCCGGTAACTTTTACACTCGACCCGTCCACGCCTCTACCTTCGAGTTTGGCATTTGATCCGAACCTGGGTCGCGTTTCCGGCATGATGCCCGATACACCGACCGCGAACGTCGCTATTCCTCTGTTGATTACCGCGACCTCCGGCCCGCTCCCGCCTCTATCAACCCTTCCTGGCGCGAATCCGTCAACGAAATTGTATACCCTTCTGGCGTTGTTCAACCAGCCGCCGATCTGGGATACCCCCAATGGCGTCATCGCAACCTTCGTGGAGGATTACGACGGCAAAGTTCAAATTTCCGCACATGACTTTCTGGGCCTGCAAACGGTTTACTACGAATTGTTGACCGAAAATCCGGTCGCACCGGGGCTGTATTTCAATGCCATAACGCACACAGTGAATGGCACCGTGGGCACTATCCCCGATTCCGGACAAGATATCTATAATTTCACGGTTCAAGCGTCATTCTACGGAAATGTCTTGCCGACCACCCAGGAATTCTCGATCGTAATCGAGCAGAACCTGCCGCCGATCTGGACCACTCCGGCCGGACAGCTTATCAGCGCTCCTGGGATGGCTCCATGGACAGCAAACGCGGTGGGCTACGATCCCAATGGCTTGCCGGTCATCTATACGCTGACTGAAACCAACCTTCCGGATACGGTGGGATTTTCTCAGGTTGGATCAGCATGCCAGTTCCAAGGCTATTTCCCGGACACATTCACCGCGAACGTGTCGTATTACGCGGTGGTGGAACTTAGCTGTGCCCAATCGGTAATCGTGCCACAGACATTCGTCTTTACCTCTGAAGTCAATCTACCACCTGTTTGGATCACAAACGCAGGGGTCATTGCCGATCTTCCTGAGCAATCGACAATCAATGTGCAACTACAAGCCTACGATCCTGAAGGTGCGAACGTTGCCTACTTGATATCTCCGACCTCGGACTTCATAATTAAGAGCCAGCATTACAACGTGATCTTGACCAGCAATGGTTTGGTTACCGGCAATCTGCCGCCTGTCGCCAATGACACATTGATATCCTTCACCGCATACGCCTGGGACCAAACGACGACTTTCAACAAAGTGCCGATCTACGAAACTGGACAGGATTTCAGTTTCTGGATGCGCTTTGTAAGTCCTCCCGTGTGGTCTACGCACCCAACAATCGGCTGTCTTGAACAAACACCATTCTTTGAAAACTTGGTGGCGACCGGAGAAGGTAATTCTGACGGCATCATTTACACGTTGCAATCAGGATCACCACCACCGGGCATCGTCTTGAGCCCGAATGGCAACGGTGCATTATATGGCACTACCCCGGCACAACAGACCACCGAGACTTATTCCTTCACGGTCTTGGCCAATAATGGAACGAAGACGTCGAACGCGACCTTTGATTTCACGGTTTACCGCGACAATTCTCCGGTCTGGGGCAATACAACGACGCTTGGTCCACAGCTTGGCCACGTGACGTTTACATACAACGTTTCGGCAACCAGTCCAGACGGAGCATACAGTCCTGTATTGAACTATGTCGTGCTTGATTACGGCAATTTCCCCAATACTGTTAGTTTTGCGACGGGAAATAATGCTGGTATTACATTGCACGGTAACGTTCCGTTTACGCAGAACGATACTTATTACACCTTCACTGGTCAGGTGTCGGACGGTATCTTGCCGCCCGTAGTGCAGACTTTTACTCTGCATGAAATCGCAAACCAACCCCCGGTGTGGGTCACACCGGCTGGCAACATTGGTAGCCATTTGGGTGGAACGTCCTATACCAAACAATTCTCGGCAACCGATCCCGAAGGCAACACGGTGACATTTGCAATTGTTGCGGGTGCTATCCCCAACGGAGCGGTATTCACTTCGACCGGGACACTGTCTGGCACGGTCCCGATGATCACAGACAACACCGAGCTTTATTCATTCACAATCGCGGCCAATGACGGAACTCCGCTCTATACGAACGAATCCTTCACGCTCACATATGCGCAGAATTATCCGCCCGTTTGGATGACCAATGCCGGTAGCCTTGGAATTTTGGTGGCCGGTTATCCGATGCCAAGCGTTACTGCAACCGATCCGAATGGCGAGAGCCTGACTTATAGTCTGACGGGCGGCTCCTTGCCCCCAGGCATCACCCTACTACCGACTGGTTTTAAGGGCAACGTCAGCTTGTCTTTGGACGCCGAACAAGAGTTTGATTTTGAAATCACAGTGACGGACGGTTTCACACCCGTGCCTCGTTCGTTCTCGATCACCTGCTATCCGAACTTACCACCAGTGTTTACCCCGGCATCGGGAAGCATTTTGACGACGCAGTTCGAACAAACAAACGTTGCCGTTACCCTGACCGTTAGTAACCCGAATCCAGGCGGAACGATCACTAAAGAAAAAATGACGTTCGACCCGGGTCTCGGAAGTTCTTTCACATATGATACCAACAGTGGCTTAATCGCAGGCACGCTTCCAGCTATCGCGCAGGATACTCAATATAGCGTATCGTTGTTAGCCAATAACGGCGTGCAAGAAACAACAGCAACGCTTTATATCGATTCGAAGTTCAACACACCACCGGTGTTTCAAGGTTCGGCCACACTACCGACCGCCAATGAAAATCAGGTTTATCCACCCGTATCGGATGGGCCGGTCTACATTGTTGCGCTTTCTAACGGTCTGGAAGTCTTCTACTCGGTCACTGGCGGAACTCTTCCGGAAGGCATCACGGTCTACGCTAATGGCATGGTCTCGGGTGTTGCTCCGCTGGTCAGCACGCCAACACCGTTTGTGTTTCAAGTGACGGCCACCACCGGCATCAAGGCGTCGATGCGAAACTATACGATCACGGTCGATCCGAACATGCCGCCCGTTTGGCAAACGGCCCCCACTCTGAAACCGCTGACGGAAAGCACGTTTGGCACTTACACGCTGATCGCGACCGATCCTAACAACTTGCCGTTGACATATTCGCTCGACGTCGGTCCGTTGCCGCCGAATCTCAATTTCTACGCGAACAGTGCTGGTGCAGTTATCAATGGCACCGCCGCGCCACTAACAACGGGCGCAAACGCTGCATATTCGTTCGTTGTCGGTGCCAACAACGGCTTTATCACGACTGAACAAACCTTTAACCTGACGATCGCCTATGATCAACCGCCAGTCTGGACAACATGCGCCGGAACCGTTTCGTCCCAGTATCCTGGCACGAACCTCGCCTATAACCTCGTGGCAACCTCCCCGGCCAATAAAACGGTAACGTATATTGAGAACACCGCAACGACGCCGTTCCCATCGTGGATGACGTTGAATTCGGCCACTGGTGCCCTTGGCGGGGTGTTCCCGGTTGCTTTCTCAAACACGACCATTCCGTTTGTCGTCGATGCGTCGGACGGCTACCATAGTGCCTCCCGTTCCTTCAACGTGGTCGATCTGTGGAACCCCGCATTCTACGATCCGTTCTCAGCCAACGTCGCAGTTCTGGCAAACTTCGACACGGCCGTTGTAGACGTAACGAACAACAACGTGCTGTCAGCGACATCGGGGTTCTCGATGCCGTCGATCGACAACACCTTCTTCCAATTTGGTAGCGGAAGTGCCAAGTTTACTGGCGGCAACGGCTTCACGGTCCCGGCAGGCACCAACACAGCCTTGAACATGTTCTGGGGTGGTCCGTTGACCATTGAATTTTGGCTGGCCCCCGCCAGCCTGACGGCGGCCACAAGCTACATCATGGCAACCAACGAACTAGACAATGGTCTCGTTGAAACGTTCTTCTATGTTACCCAGACGAACGCTACGATTACGTTCTCGGCCGGGCAGACAGGCGGAACCACACACACCTTGACTTATACAATGAACAGCGTCGGCGCGTTCTACCACGTAGCCATTACGCTGACAGGCACGTCATGTAAGGTTTACGTCAACGGAACAAGTCTTGGCAGCTTGGCGATCGATTCGTTTAAGTTCTTTGCTACCCCGATCTATTTTGGAACCCAGGTTACCACCCAAATCGGCAACGCTTGGTCGGGTTGGATCGACGATTTGCGTTTCACTACGGCTATTCGCTACACCAATAACTTCACTCCTGGCTATGCCCCGATCCCTCCGGCGTGGATTACTCCGGCCAACAGCATTATCGCATCCGGCCAAGAATACACATCATTCGCCGGTCTGGTTCAAGCCCAACCAGTGGATGCGAATGCGTATCCGGGTGTCATCCAATACAACATTGTGAACTCATTGGTAAACTCGCTGACGCTGGACTATTACGGCGATATCTCCGGAACTATGCCTGCATCGGGACCGACATATTACTGTTATTTGCAGGCACAGGATACCAATGGCAACTTGACCCTTCCCCGTAAGTTCTTGTTCCAATCTAACGTCGCGTCGAACCAGCCCACTAACTTGGTCGCTCAGTGGCGATTTAACTTATCAAATGGTGTCACAACTTGGGCTCCGACAATTAATAACAACGGGCTTCCCAGCTTCACAGCAACGGCAACCGGTGTTTCATACACCGCATCTCCAAGTGGTTCTGGGAATCAGACTTCTGTGGCTATGGTTGCTCCGGGCGGCACGAACGTCAACTTGCACAGTAGCGTGGGTTCTTCGTTGAACTTCATGCAACAAGGCGACTGGACGATTGAATTCTATTTTTATATGCCATCGAACGCCAATATCCCGAGCGGTGCCACGGTGTTCAATATCTACGCCGGTTCGGCCCTCTTCAACAACTTCCGGCTCATCGGGAGTAGTTCGACGTGGCAATTGAATTTTGCCGTGGGCGGTTCCGCGTCCACAACAATTATTCCAGTGAATGCGCCGTTCAGTGGTCAGTGGAATCACTTCGCGATCGTGATGAGTGGATTGACCGTGACCGTATTCACCAATGGCTCACCGGCAACTCCAACAACAGTGTCTGGGTATCCAACCACCAATGGCACGATGTATATCAATGATACCAGTAGTTCGGGAGCATATTCGATTTTGCCAGCGTATTACAACACGCTGAATTTCTGGAACACTGCGGTGTATACCGGTAGCTTCACACCCCCGGCTTGGCCAGGATACTAAAGACAAAGGCTCGAAGTTGTTTCCAACTTCGAGCTTGTATCCAGAGGTAAAGGGACACAGGGGTCACCGATACTTATACCCACAATACCGGAATAAAAGCCGACTTAATTGTATTGCCGTTCGACGATTAACGACTTTATTTCAAACGCCGTCATGCGACGCACGAATTCATATCGATCCCATTTTTCATCACGATTTTTTATCAGAGAGGCAGTATCGATCTCTTTGTTTTTATTGATCAATTGGTAACGAACAAGAATTTCATCTTCCAGAAGGTCGATCAAAAGCTCAAGAAGATTGTTATGTTCTTCGAGAGCAGTAATTGTCTGTTCCGGGTTATAGCACATCAATGTGATCGACTGGAACGCCGCATTCGCGATCGCGTCCGATCCTCTGCCATCTAACACGGCTTGTCGGGCTTTTATACCCAGGGCGAGACGATGAAGACTGAATATATCAAGGAAGATTTGTGTCACTACATCCAACCATGATCGCCGATACGGACGTCTACCCGGCTAAAAAATACGGATGCAAACGCGGCGGCATCTTCTTTGCGAGACATGCGAAATGCGTCGAGAGAGTTATAAGACCAGCTAATATAACCAGTTTTAAGGGACAAATATAGCGGCCGAGAAGGTTCGGAATCACCCTTCTCGATACACCACGCTACTTCCAATTTATTTTCCGGCGACGAAATGGTCACTGCGAATTCAGGTATATTTGCAGGAACATATTTTCACGGAAACCCCGCTGGTTCAGATCAAAGCAAAGGTGCAACCAATTGCGCCCAATGCTCTGATAAACGCCAGGAGAGACCTCTTCGAGGTCGGGAGGCAAAATGTCGCCAATGTCGAGCTTATGCTCCCACATTTTCCCATGTTCCTTGAAATAGGAAAGGGGAGTGATGTGTATTTGCACGACACGAGCAACACCTTCTTCGCCGCCGCAAAAACAGAACTCAGTAGCCTTCAGTGTCTTGCGGTTTTCCTCTTGCTCTTCCGGCGTCATACGGTCGATTTCTGAAGCACGCCAATTCCAAGGGCGCGGATGAATTTCATCCTTTTTCAACTCATCGACTAATTTCACGCCTTTCGGCACGAGACGGATACCGGCGTCATTGACACCGTAGACTTCAACAACGAGGTTGGCCGCTTCCAGAACCTTTGCAGCGTCTTCCGCTTGTATCTGGCGCGGAAATGCAAACCAGCAGCCGGTCGGCGAATTCCGTTGGCGCGCAGCCGTTTTGCGAATGTCGATCTTAGCAGCGTCGAGGATCGGCCAGATATCCTGAAGCTTGGCCGTTTCAACCTCAACTTTGTAGTAGATGGCCACGCGACCAGCGATATCGACTTCAAGGTCGTCAGTGTCGGTTTCGTCTTGAGGTATGGACTGACGAAATTCGTCCTTGATCCGCCATACCTTCTCACGGGCAACCTGGGCATTATGCGCCGTTTCCAGGGTCGCCTGCGAGGGATTTGCCGGATCATGACGTGCTTTGTTCACTTCAGGTGACGCCCGATCGTGCAAACCCTTGACCGCCAAGACGTCATTGATCTTCATCTGTCCATCTTTATCCTTATGGACTTTGATATCGGTAACAGACGTTTCGTTGGTATTCCCGGCGGCATCGGTCCTTTTGCGGCTCGGTCCAAAGCTGTCGCCGGACAGACGGTCGTCCCTCTTCGCGTCATCCCATTGCTCCTTGCGAGCCTGATCGACAGCTTTTTGCTCTTCACTGCGGGTGTCCCAACGATCGTTATCGATCAGACCATGAATTTCTTCAATAGACCGGGCATCGATCGACGAGTTGGCGTATGGGCTCTCTTTGGCCGTCACCAACATCGACCTCTGTTGTTTGACGAGTGCGTTAAGCTTCAACGAAGAAACGCGGAAACGACTGTTGAAAGCCGCCTTATGCTCTTCGTCGATATGAAATACCAGAACGGGGCACAGCTTGAAACCCTGGTAGATTTCATCGGACAACAAGTCCACAAACGATACCATCTCGATGAGCTTGACGCCGATCGACTCTGCGCTCGTGCCCTCGTTGGCTGTATTCTTGACGAATTCTTCGAACTCCATCAATTCGTCAGCGGCGGCGACGATGGACTTCAAACCATTCTCAAGGGCATACAGCATTATGATCTCCCGTTACAATTTCAAGAAAGAACGCGTTGGATTCGTTTACCAGATTGAGTATATTAAGCCAATATATGCCGGGTGACAACCCAAAGGATGGAAAATCATACGGTTCTTCCTGGCCGATGTTGTTATCATAGACGCCAATGATCCTTTTTTGAAGGGTCGTCAGATGCCACTCGGTAAAGTTCATTGAATTTTGAATAGGATTTCCGCCCGGAACGGTGCTGATCCAACCCCGCAACGAACTATCCTGTTTTAAATGCACGGTATCCGGGAAAACTTGGTGCATAACCAACCGAAAATCGTCCCCCTGGTTCACCGACAACTGAACCAGACCGAGGACGCCCGGAGGCAGAGCGAATTGGTTGTATGGGGCCGGATAGGTCAGGGTAAGCGGTTGGTAGAGCATTATTCCCTCCGAGAATACTCAGTGATCATACGAAATTCGTTCGATGATATCGAACTCTTCGAGCGTCGGAACCTGATAGGTTTCCAACATCCCTTTGACAACGCCCACCGGGACGCGTTTGTTGGTCTCACGTTCCCGACGCTTCAGGCGTTCGAAGATCACGGTTTCGGGCACCTCGAACACAACGGCTGCGCGCACATAATGCTGGGGAACCTGAGATGTCCAGCGGCGGCGCGATTTCTTCCGCAAGTTTGTGCGATCGACGATAACATCCAATCCAGCCTTTACCGCATCACGTATCATCGCCGCCATGTTCTTTTCGAGAACATCGAAGTCAAGCTGTTTGAGCGCCTGCTCGTAGGTCAAGTTATTCGCCTTGGCATACGCGTCGATTTGATCATCGCTACTCACGATTGTCGTCGGCCTAACATTTTCACGACCGAGATATTCCTTGGTCCACGTGCTCTTTCCAGAGCACGGAACACCAACAAGAAGAATAATCCGAGGGCAAGTCGTGATGTCACGACCGATGTTCACAAAACGCTGGTTAATGCGATCTCGTTCATCGGTGGATAATTCTTCCAATATGACGTCAGGCTCTCTCAAGATAATCCTCTAATTGAACACGAATTCATTTATAGCATGCGCAATGTCAGGTGTCATCAAAACTTCGAAGTGAGTATAATTAACAATTCTATACTCCGGTCCCTTCAAAGCCATTTGGCTCTTCACGGTGACAACACCATCCGTTCTATCACCCAATACGGTAGGACCGGCATCCGTCACGAACGATAACATCGGAATCTTTGGCGGGTTGGTCTTGAGGGACACAATAATTGGACTCTGATAGGCCACGTCTTTCATCAACTGAGATGGCGTGAACCAACTCATCACACTAGCAACAAAACTTCCACCAAATGGCGTTCCAAGCGTAACGATCTTTGCAACCGGAACTTCCTGTGCGATGGCGGCTGAAACAATTCCACCAAGGCTATGGCCGATCAGCACCGGTGGTTCCGAGCACTTTCCGACTTCTTGACGCAAACGAGCAATCGTTTGCTTTAATGGAGTGGTGTTCTCGTAGGAAACACAACTTGCCTCGTGAGGTTGAAGATGTTCCCTTAGCCAGCTAAAACTCAGTGGTGTGCTACCCGCGCCATGAATAAACCAAATCTGTGTCAAAATAAACACCTACTAAATCTATACTTATCGTCGAGGGACATAACTCGGGCTAATGCCGTGTCTGTGCTTCGGGCAGAAATATTGCCATTCTTGATCAAGGCCGCAACTGCTTCCTGGCAGAATACACGACCTTTCGCTCTCAGGAAGCGATTCTTTGAGACTAGTCAAATTCCAAGACGATTTACAACCGCAACTCATATCAAATATCACGACGGCTCGACGACCGTTGGTAACGTGCCGACGAATTGTTTTTCAATATTTGGCCTACGCGATCAAACGAATTCCCTACGCTGTCAAATGTGCTTTCTATATCTTTAAAAGCCGAATCCATTTCGGCAAAAATAGAATCAAGCTCAGCATCTAATTCCGCGTCTTCTGCGTTTAATTGGACGTGATCGCGCACATAACGCCAGCGAATCGTAGGCTCACTGTCGAAAACGTCCACTTCATCGTCAGTATCATCGTCGTCATAGACGTAACAGATATCATTTCGGACGATATATGAACGCACGCAGGTATCAATCACGTCACCAATAGACAAACAAATTGACGTGATTCCTCCGGCGATCGATACCAATCCGGCACCTATCGAACGAAAGCCTCGAACTGTAGTTTTCCACATACTCATTAACGTCTCGTATACCATAAAATCCGGGCTTTGCATTACCTTTTTGAGGGGTAAGTAAAAGCTATGAACAGAAAATTTACCAAAATTCTAGCCCTCCTGGCGATGCTTTTGCTCATCGGAGGAATCGCGTATCTTCAGTATGTTGGCGCGGCGGCGATCCAAGCCGAACAAAAAGAAAACCATGCCGTCGATATCGAGCGTTAATCCGGACGCATTTTGAAATAGACAGCCTCCGCGTCCTTTTCAAATAACCATCCGGCTCCAAAACGATACACTGGGTAATTGCAATTTGCCGCTATCCACACCCAGTCATTAAATTGTATAGATCGAACGTTGTTGATAACGATCGGATCATACGATGTCCGGTCAACGTCAGGAACAAACGAGCCTTCGATACGACCTTGTCGAGCCACGGGAATTGTCTGCTCAGCCAGTT
>FTJE01001512.1_pt1 | contig 16974 bp, 26 predicted proteins | sample 1658251 | NCBI WGS metagenome assembly FTJE01 (sample SAMEA3914810, study PRJEB12502) | metagenome | biome: forest; material: soil | place: Canada | collected 2011-08-04 | depth 0.1 m | reverse complement strand
CAAAAGAAAATCATCCCATGTTTGGAAAGCGTTTTAAAGCACCTTGGGTTACGGAATCAAATAAAAGAAGAACCGGTTCTAAAATGAAACCACGTCCGGATTTAGTCGAAAGAAACAAGTCTGGTAACTTCAAACGATACACCAAAAAAGTCAGGTGTATTACTACCAACGAAACTTTTAATAGCGTGAAAGAAGCGTCGTTGAAATATAATTTCAAGCCTCATCATATGGCAAGAGCCATAAAAATGAGTTACAGATTGGCGGGTATGTATTGGTGCTGGTAAAGAATCAACCCATACCAGCACCAATATTTCATTTACCAACATCAATAAATGGAAGAACGCCGGAAGTAACAGTAGTGGGGAGCACCCCATTCCAGCGCTCCAAAGCACGCAGCTTCAGCACCTCGGGATTGGCGCGGATAGCCGCACCTTCGATGTTCAGAGCTTCGGCCGCGCCGGTGGCCTTTGCCTGGGCCTGTTGGGCTTGAGCTTGGACTGTGGCGACCTTGGCTTGTTCTGACAGAGCTTCCTGCTCATTGGCTATACGGTTGTTGATCTGCTGCATCACATTGTCCGGCATGCGGATGTTGCCTGCCCAGAACAGCCGCTCGACCACAAGACCATAGGGCGCGAAATAGGCTTGGACCCTGGTCTGCACTTGGTTCAGAATGGCGGCCTTCTGAGACCCATAGATTTCTTCCACGGTCAGTGCGGAGGTCTCGGTGATCAGGGTGTCGCGGATGGCGTTGCGGAGAGCACCAGCAACGATCTGATCTTGATCGACGCGAAACTTGCCATAAAGTGTGGCGACCTTCGTCGGATCGACGTGATACATCACACCAATATCACCGGACATCGGAAGACCCGACTTGTCTTGGAAGGTGAATTCTTCGTTGAGACCTTTGCCTTCATCCGCACTGCGGGTAAAGGTATAGGTCTTGGTGAAGATCGGATATTCGACGATCTTCGTGCCGAAACCCGTGAAATACGCACCGGTGGAAAGGGTTTGCTGTTGTAGACCCTTGTCGCTGCCGTATTGATTGATTTTTAGGCCAGCGTAGCCTTGGTCAACTTGGCCACAGGCCGTCAGGGAGAGCGCGGCAAGAGCTACCGCGCCCAAGATGGCGATTTTTTTCATGTAGGATTTACCTATTCGGGGTGAATTTCGTCACCAGTGGTGACGGGGAATTCTTTCTTGTATGCCAACCAGACCCAAAGACCGCCCCATAAGATGAGGACAATCGCAGCCGGGAAGCAGATTGCACCGAGAAAGAATGCGAAGTTGTTCTGCATTGTCATAAGCGGCGGTGCGACAACACGCACAAGAAGAAATGCGCCGAGTAAAACAGCAAGAACGCGAAGAAAGCTCAAAGAGATGAACTTAATAAGTTTGGTTTCTTCCATGTGAGGTGTTACACGCTTTCTATTTTAAGCCCAACGATCAGGGCAAGAGCTTGAAGAAGATCGCCGCCGTAGCAGTTGCCAGAACCATATCCGCCGTCCCCGAGGCGAGGAACAAACGTGTCATTACTGGACGCAAGGCGATTTTTCTCGTTCCAACGATCCCAATTACCATCGTCTTCATCAAACGGGTTATTGTCTGGATGCTCGGCATTAAGCTCCCACCAATCGTTGTCGATTGTGGCGACAGCGTTCGGGTGGTTCTTGATCAATTCCGGAAGGTTGACCGGGTTTTTCGACATGGGTGTGGAAACCTCTTAATGTCGATAATATAAATTTTGGTTAACCAAATGTCAAGAAATATGGTTAATTTGGTTTCGTCCACGACATTATCGTGCGGATCGCGTTCTTCCCCGCCTCGTTCAATTCGCGAGAACCAATCCCCGCCCAGACACCATGTGGAGATGGCGGCGATTCAATTTCAGTCCATTGGCTGTCAACCCACTGAAACCATTTGGCTATTTCCTGATCGAAGACGTAGCACTCGCATGTTGCGCCGTCGTGCCGGTCGATGAACATCTGGGTAGCCCAGGCAGTGCCACCGGTCACGATGCCCTTTTCGATCGCTGCCACGGCATAGACGCGCTCGGCGTCCTTCACTTGAAACCAGTTCCGACGCAGGAGATTTTTAACGAAAAGGCTTTTCGGCGGGAACCAGCGCTTTAATGTCTTGCTGGCTCTCTTGCAAGGTTCATCGGCTTCGTCGAGCAGTTCAGGTGTCAGAATAACGATTTCCGTCGCCGGTGCCGACGATTTATGGCCCTTGAAAGACCAGTGAACAACATTGTGCCCGGCCGATCCCGCTACCATTCCCCATTGTAAATCAGCACCATCCGCGCCGCCACTAAGGCAAATATTTTTTAAAGGTGTCATAATCCAAATTCTTCAATTACCGAGCCCTTGGGCATCTCGGTGAGCATGTATTCGCCGTAGTTTATACGAAATAATACCGCATCTTTGTAAGCTTTGCACTTAATCATTAGATAGGTGTAATTGAGTTCACCCGGCTTATAGCCCTTGCGGACGATATATTTGCATCGATCGGATGTATATTGCCGAATATGATCTTGAAATTCGGAGATCAATTCTTGTTTCACGTTGCCGTAGTCGTCAATCGCGTTTTTGTCTTCGGCATACTGGATGACATCGAATACGATCTTCGTCCATCTACCCATTATCTACTGATCCTAAGAGGCTATCGGTGTCGGCATATAAGTTTTCACTGGTGGCCGCGACCGCTTGATTTATCATACTGCGAGCAGAATTTGTAATCTTTTGAGCCAGATCAGGGTCATAAGACGCACTGTAGCTCAATGTAAAAATATTACCCGCAGACGGTGCTATCGGTTGAACGCCAATTATAGATTGAGCATAGGCACGAGTTACCATACCAGAAATCAGTCTAGCAGTTTTAATGTATATAGGATCAGTTAGGTCAACCGCCGTTGGTGTATGTAAAAACTCAGAGAAATACAGTTTAAACAGAACTGCGTCGCGTTTCGATCGAAATTTTACTCGAAAATGCGAGCATGGGAGCATCATAAAATTCGTCTCAACCTTGAAGTCGAGTTCGAAACGATCGGCAAATAATACCGACTTTTCGTGCCATATTAGCTGAATTTTACTGCTTTTGTGGCAGTTATCGCGCACCCATTGCTCGATATCGGTATAAAAATCGAAAGCAATATTAGTCAATGTTGCCATATTGCGAGGAATATACTTGGGTTGCACACATATAACGTTCCAATCTCGCATGTTCAATCCTAGTTTTCAGACGGTCGTCTGAACGAAATTAAAGGGCTCGCAAACCCCAGCACTGAACCGGGATGCTGCCTGTAAGGCTTTCTCGACACGAGCCAACGGCTTCATATTGCTTCCCTCGGTCGTGTGAAATGACCCCAGGGCATATTCCTCACCACACCCTATAGCGGTGAAATCGTCAAGTGTCTCTCCAACTTGAAGGTCGGATGCGATCGTAAAAAGTCGGCCGCGAACTCCGACCATGAACATGGCATCCATGCTTTCCACGTTCTCAGTAAGATTCAGCATTCCGGCGTTTTTCAATGTTGTCCGGATCGCGGGGATGAACTTCTTGACCATGAATCGCATGAGGTTTCCCTCGTCCTCGGACTCGATCGCTGGTGGCTCAAAATCGTAGGTTAGAACTTGGCCGATTCGAAAAGAATGCGAGAAACCCATCGCATATTCTCCGGTCACAAAGACCTTTTCATCTTTGCGAGCCCGAATATTAAGCCCGGCCACACCGGCACTGTCGCCACCAATATAGACCTTACCTCGGTGGATAAGGCCAACAACGCAAGTCATGGGAACACTTCTACTCTGTTTTGTCCTTCGCGAACACCGATGAATATGTTCTCGTAATAAAGCTGGTCCAATCCGGACTCATCGAGCTTTTCTCTGAAGTCTTTGATGTAGCGATCTGCTGCTCCCTTGGTCATATTTTCTATACTCACATAGAAAACCCGTGTTTGGCGACGAATAGGACAGCGGATTTCGTTCACACCACGCGTGATATTGCTGGTTAGAGACATACCCGTTTCACTTCATCGTAGAGGTGTTCAAGCGTGTCGTCGTTTTCGATCGTTTCATCGATATGTTCTCCGATAAACGCCCACTCGGATTCATGGATTTCGAATTCATCCCGCATACGTAGCCGCGCAAGATATGCAGCGCTGTTGTTCGGCCACGCAGGTTCAAGCGGATGAGGTTTATAGCCGTTCGCTTTGAGGGCGACATCATACCAGGGCGGTTCGGGGCCGCGCCGAACGCGAACAGTCTTGCTGCCATATTGGCGACCAAGACCTAGTTCATTGGGAAAGCGGCCGTCCGTGAGCACGACATTCGTGTTCGGCGGCAACAGTGTCAATTTGCGCTCGACGTTATGAATCCAAACATCGGGGTGAAAATGCTGGCGCATTACGTTGGTGCCGATATTTTGCATGGCCCAGCGTGGAGTGAACTGCGGGATACCCAACTTCTCGGCCCACCAGGGATCGATCGTCTCACGCCAAGCTCGACTTTCGCCAGTGTGGCCTTCGAGTAAAGTTCGATCCCAACAGAATATGGAAGCCAGGGCGTCTTTTAGGCTTTCGGCAAAGCTGAAGCTCTTAAAGCCGTATTTTTCAACAAGAAGAGTTCCGGCGGTGTCCTTTCCGGACCCGGCGAACCCAACCAAAGCAATGAGGTGCATGGAAAATACTCAAGGAATATCCTCCATCTTAGACAAACGATCTAAGCCTTGTCACTATTTTGGTTAACCGAAATTTCGAAATTCATAACGAAATAGAGCAGATCGGCTGCGCTCCGAAATTGTAAGGCATACCGCAGATTCATGTGATCTGGGCTGCGACTATCCGGGTGGTTTTTCCACTTGACTGCGACTATTACAACTGGTCCGATATGTTCTTCGCACCACAATTGCACGTCCGGGCGCAGAACTTCCGGGCCGGTCTCTCTTCCACCCTGGGGCGTCAGGCGAAGGCGGGATGGGAGCCACACCATGTTTTTCGGAAGATCGAATTTTGACGGGAGGACTATTGTCTGATGTTGCTTATCGACATTGTCCATGAAGTTCACAGATGTGATCATCGAAAATCCCGTGGCACCGGCGTCGTAGCATCGTGAAGATGAATTGCCAGTCGGGTCATGCCGCACCAAGCCAAAACCTGCATCAAAGGGTGCGCGACGACGTTGTGGAAGGCCCAGGAGCCCTTCTTCCACTTTAGGCGGCGACCTTCAAGCGCACTTGGTTTAAAGGCCCAGATGGCCTCTACAGCGTCGAAACCACGCGCGGTGAACCGTTCGCCATCATGCGTTATTATCTCGACTTCGCTATTCTCGATATTGTCGATTTCGATGAGCTTCACGGTATCAACTGGGATCAGTTTATTACCAGCCTTGAGAGCTTTTGGAGAATAGTTCATCGCATCGCATTCTGGATCAGCAGAAACCCCACAGGGTCATGCTGTTTCCTGCTGATCAGCCATAAGGCGGCGGAGGTAGATTTTTGCCTCGTGAACAGCTTGGTTCATCTCTTCGACCTCGTCGAAAGTCATTTGTGCCGGACCGTTCATCGAGATATGAACATTTATACCACGTGTCGGAAACGAACACTCTTCAATTTCCTCGGGGGTCATAGGATAGGAAAAATCAGCCGGACTTTTTCCATGAAACTTCGGATCGACCGACCGATAGAATTTGTAGTTGTAGCCATCACCGAGATTGACGATGATCAGAAGCTGGCAGGCCCCGAATTGACGGCGTATTTCGACTTGGGGGTAGCCCAGCTTTATGCCGGTCAGCTTTGCTTTCCAGAGCGCCTTATCGGCGTCCGACATATTGGATTGATATCCGCCAATCGGGCCGCCGAGATCGAGGCATCATTTTTCCACTCTTCGGTGGATTTGGTTTTCTTGATCTTTTCCCAGTGCAAAATCACGCTACCAGTCCGCCCGTCTTACCTTCGAGATCGAAATTGCGTTCAATGAACGCGATGACTTCTTCTGCCGGAGTTGTCCTGGCAAACACGATGTTGGGGCCGTGGTCGTCCAGCATGACAACCTGAATATCATCTCGGCCGATCGGGGCGAGATTGCGGCTGGTATTCGCTCCACATTGATGGCTTCCGCATTCATTCTGCCACTGAGGAGCAAGCGGAATGGCCGGATCGTGATCTTCGCGGAGCGGCACGTGCGCGTGAACAATGCAGTCCAGTTCAGGATGCTCACGGAAGACGATGCGCTGAGATTGGCCACCGACCGAGGGCTTGGCCCCGTGGGCGATCACCCGATCATCGTTCTCATATTCAACCAGCACGAGGCCTTCCTCGGAAAGTTTGTTGAAATCGCGTTTGCGCTTGGACGTCAGGATACGGCCCTCGTCCAACTTGACTGCGAAGTGCCCGGCAGTGACGCCACGGAACGGTTTGTAGGCTCCACGCGCGATACAGTGATCGACGACCGTTCGTAGATTGTCCGGGATCAGATCGGAGCCCCAGGCAACCGGATCGCCCGGAACGACAGTGGAGCGGGTGAATGTATTCTGGGATCGAGATATGATCATTTTCGCAAGCCCGGTCAAGGATGCTTCGCGATTCGTTGATTCGAAGTATCTCGTCTCCTCCGGAGCCACGACGATGTTGTTGCGAGTAACGGTGTCATTGGCCAGGACGAGGTTAAGCGAGTTCGCTTTCAGCATATCCAAGGCAACGCGGTATTGCTCGGTGGGTGTGGCGTTCGTGGTGGTTTTGAAGCCCACCACGAAGATATCCTTGCGCTGCCTGCGGATTTTTCCAATCAGCTTTTCGGCCGGAGTAAGGATCATGGTCTGCTCGCCCGCTGACGTCTTCAGACGCGGAGCATGCGATCCTGAGGGTGTTCTGGCCATGTCAGGGTGCCACGTGGAACCCAAGCCGGTATCTTCAAGGATGCTTCCGTCGTAGTCGCAAAGTGCGGCATTCAGGATGATCACTCGCGTTTCCGGATCGGCGATCAGTGTATCGAGAAGCGCAGAAACGTCGTCGTTGGTCACAAGAAAATTGCCACCCCCAGCCATCTGGGTCAGATGAAGAATGATATGATCCTCGGCCGGTCCGTATTTGCGGATCATGTTGCCCAGGGTTCGCGCGGTTCGCCCGAATGCCGGTGCAGCCAGGGCGAGATGGTTGCGAACGTATGCGAACGTGCCGCCGCCGATGATATGAATCTTCCGGGTCATGTGTGTCTCCGATCTGGTCAACAAACGCCAGTTCGACAAAATTTGAAAGCGATTATATCACACTATCTTGGGGATAAAGGCAGGTAACTTTGTATAAGTTGCTTCTATCCAATAGGGAGTTGCCGCAGGTTGAAATGTGGGAACACACCGCTCGTGTCGCGCGATTTCATCAAGAACCGATCGTATTTCCGGGTCGATCATTTCCACCAACGTATCGCCCGGTGGGAGGAGCTTCAGGCGCTCCCAGATGACTCCTACCTGAATTCCGAAGACAAACGAGGAATTCAAATCAGGAAAACGTTTCGCAATAAAATCCTGATCGTTCATGCGTGACCGACCGTCCCCATTTGCTCGGCCTTGAACATTGCCAGATGAGCAGCGCTCCGTTCGTCGAACTCTTCCTTGCTCACCGAGTCAACACTAAAGCCAACGGTTCGAGAGTTCGCACTCCTTGCGACACACAGTTCGCCAAGAATCAAGTGATCATGGCCATCATCTGAGAAATCATTTAGCGTGCCCTTGATGTATCCGGCGATCTCTTCGGGTGCTTTGCTAATTCCGTTAACGAAAGAACTATAGGCCTTGAGAAGATACAGCGGATCGCCGTCAACATACTCCGCATCGTTCTTGAACTTACGGAACAATGATGTTGCAAGTTGATTGAAATCTTCGATTTGATTGGCGTTTCGGCCAAATTCGAACACTTCTACCAAAACTTCTCTGGATATATCGAACACCAGAACGCTCGTATCACCGTAAAAGAGAATTCGCATGGTCGCCTCTTAGGGGTGGAGTTCGAGGTCCAAGACGTGAGGTTTCACAACCGCCTGATAATCGAAAATATAGGCGCAGGTGTCCATCGACAACGTATAGAACGTGTCCCCGTCTTTGACCGGATAAGTGGGATCATTCGTTATGCCTGCGTGTAGCCCCGCCGATTTGGCAGACCGGATCGATGCACGCATCTGGCGGTCAGTCGCGCCTAGCACAATGCAAGTGCCAAATCCGTTGGCCGCCTTTTCCCAGTTGTCGAACATATCGGACAGGATATACCACTTTGCGTCGCGAACAAAATCGACTGACATGTTTTCGCATAGCTTATCGCGAACGAGGTGGCGGCCTTCATACATCATCTGATTTGCGGCATGCGAACCTTGGGCCATACCTTTACCGGGGTTCATGCTTCCAATATCGGTCCGCATCAGGATGTATAGATATGGCTCCGGAGGAGCCCCTTCAACGGCCGTATATCCCTCAAACTCAGGGTATGTAGCAGCGATCTCTTCGACCGAAGTGCACTCCCGAATGACCGAATGACCATTCGTTTCACATGAAGTGATGCCTGGGCGACCACCGGCAAAATATTGGGTGAAAATACCGATCTTTTCTCCGGCGGCGTTGTATTTGTTCCAGAAATACACCAGTTTGCCCAATCGATCGATCGTCGATGCACGGTAGCTATCCGCAAACGCATCGATGGCCGCTTCAAACGCGGCTAAGGGCAAGGCATCCCCGAAGAGCATATGCCGCTTGAATGCCTGTCTATAGTCTTGACAGACATCGAGAAAAGCTTTCTCGAATGATGCTAATCGCCGTGGAGGAAAATCGGCGAGAACGATCTTCAGACTGTCGATGTCGTCGGGTTTTGCTAGACGCAGTTTATCTTTGCTGGCAATTGTTTTTTTGCCCAGCTTGAGCACGATTTTTGCCGCGCGATAAACGTCACGGAGGTTTTCGTCGGTTATAAAATCACCGGTGGTATCTGTCATTTCGCTCTCAACTAACTCGCAGGTTCAACAATACAAGGTGAACGATATCTGGTCAACCAAAACTACGACTCAGGATGGCGTATCTTCCACCATTGGTAAATTTTCAGACCTCCCCATATGCCTTCTACTAGACCAAATGGCCACGCCCCTTGGAGAAAACCATAGGCTGACCCCATGAAGCAAGACGCGGCAAAGGCTAATAAAATGCCTTTATGCCGGTGGTGAAGGGCATCACACACCAGCATACAAGACACAGCAAAGAGACCGAAAAGAGTGAGAAGGTTCACTCGACGATATGGGGGACAAACCGAGCGGCACTGTCGAGAATGGGAGTATCCGCTTCACGAACTCCCAACGCGACCACGTTGCCGTTGTCGATCACCCAGGCATCAACTGCCATAAACACGCCACCGGTTTCGGTGAGACTGGCGCGCTGTTGAAGAACGCGGTCATCGGCCGCGAACGAACCAGCAGTCTCATCGGCCTTCGTAGCATCGGCATTGAAAACCTGAATGTTTTGGCCGTCAAAGCCGCTGTAAGGCTTCGATACATAACCATTGGTGCCGAGGAGCAGCCCGGCCGCAGTGCCGGAGGTCGCCGGAACGGTGTTCAGCAGCGCCGGATGATAGGCGTTGCGTTCCCACATGGTCGCCAGCAAACGTTTGTTGGAGGCCAGAAGCTTCCAAGCCGGTTCGATGATCTGCACTTCGCCGGTCGTCACAAGATCGACCAGGGCTGCGCCGAAATCATCGTTGATCAGATAGGCAAGCGGATACATGAGGAGCAGCTTGGTGATCGCGTCACCGTCTGGGTCCACGTAATAGCCCTCGACATCGTCGTAAGGGTCTTGCCAGCCGACTTGATCCAGCGTGATGTATTTCGCCACCACGCCCGCTTCCGCAGCGACCGTTTGGAGATAGCTGGCGGCCGTTTCGGCTTCCGGGGCGGGTGGCATTACCGCGATATGAAGCGGAGGAACCCCTTGACCGATTTCGCGGGTCTTGGTCCGCTCAAACAGGGCGATGGCACGGAAGCGCGCGATCAGTGCTTCGTGGATATTGTTCAGTTGACCGGCATTTGGCAGAACTTCCTGCACCCAGGCGCGCTGAGCCATGCTGGTTTCGAACAGGTTCGTCGGAACATCGCTGCTGAACGACATGATCTTGGGCGATGCACCACCCAATGCCAGACCGAATTTGCCGAAGATCGGCGTTTCATCGTCGCGATCGTTCCAACTGGACTCAATCATTGCCGACACCTCCGGCGTGTAACCGAAGTAGGCGAGAAGCTTGTTTTTGATCACATAGTCGATCGCTTCGACGAGCATCGCATAGCCGTCACTGACCGTGGATTGAATCTGGGCGATGTCGGCCTGTGTGAATTTCCAGTAGGCCGTTTCATCCCAATATGTCTGGCCGTTTTGTGTGTGCCAATCAAAGCCGATTTGTTCGTTTTTCGCCTGCCAGTCCGCACGCGGTTGAATAGAGATACGTTCCACGGGACATTTCCTTTTGTTAAGAAATGGTCCCGCCACAGTGAAGCGACGGGACCACAAATCGTTTAGTGGCGATGGAAGCCGCCGCCACCACTTGGACGCGAGAATCCGCCGCTACCGCCTGATGGGCGGCTGATCGACATAACGGCCGGACGAGGCGGTGCCGACATTGCCGGTCGTGTCGCGGAGGCACCATTGGAGCCCGGACGGAAGGCCGAGACCACTGGGCGAGGAGCCGTCGAGACCGGAGCCGGTCCGACAGGGCGCGTTTGGGAGGTCAGTTGTGCCTTGGCTCCCGTGGCACCGAAGCCACCTGTGCGAACCGGAGGCGGAGCCGAAATCGTATGAGCGTAGGCTGTCGCAGGAACGGCCGTGCGATAGGCGGTGGTCGGTTGGCTATGGATCACAAAAACGGTATGGGCCGGTGCACCGTAGTGATAGACGCCGCCGTAATAGCTGCGGACCGGGCGATAGCCGAGCGAATAGCCGTTGCCGTAGAGATAGCCATCATGTCCGACATAGAGCGGATAGGGATGGTAGCCGCCGTTCATATAAGAACCGAGCATAAAGCCCGCGAACGCCGGACCCCACCAGCCGCCATAGTTTTGACAGTTCGAATAGAGACTGTCGCACGACGACGCCGAATAGTAGTGCGGAAGAGCCGCCTGGGCCTGGGCGAACGATGCCGCACAGAGACCGGGATTGGGATTGTTCGGATCGCTCTGGCATTCCTGCACAGAGCCGTAGGATGCCTGCTGCGTGGCGACCTGGGTCTGAACCTGCTGTTGTTGAGCAGCTTGATAGCCTTGTTGATAGGCTTGCTGTTGGGGACTCGGACCGCACGCGGTCAGCCCCATCGTGGCAAGAGCCACGATCGAAAGAAATGTCTTCCGGATCATATGTTGACCTTTGGGTTAATGGAGAGCCGCGAGGCGATCCGCGAAGGATTGCGACGACGGTGCGTTATCGACGGCGGCCAAAGCCGCCTTGACATTCGGATCATCGAGACCGCCGGTATCGACGTGGGTGAGGACGTCGGCCTTGAGTTTCTTCGCTTCCGCATCGGCGCGGGCATCAGCGGCCTGACGCTGCATGGAATTGAAGGCCGCGTTGAGACCGTCGCTTGCGTTGTTGCGCAACCCGGCAAGTTCAGCGGCCTGTTCGGCACGTTCATTTGCGCGGTCCTGGGCGATGTGGGCAGTTTCAAGTTCGCGGGCCGCCCCAGCCAACTTGGTTTTCGCGGCAAGGAGAGCTTGCGACTTCTGCTTGTAGAGCGCTTCGGTATCGGCGACCAAAGCATCGGCTTCGGCCGTGCTCGACTTGTGTTGGTCGAGTTCGGTCTTGACACCTTCCAGCGTGCTCAGCAGACCGTTAAGACTGGTGCTGAGTTCGGCCTTCTTGGCCGGATCGGTTTCGGCATCAAACTGATCGTTCAATGTCGCCGCAGCAGCACGAAGACGGTCAAAGCGAGCTTGAACTGGTGCCAGTTCGGCGTGCTCACGCGCGGCGCTTTCCTTGATGGTCGTGAATTTCTTCAGGATTTCATCGAGGTTTTGCTCCATCAAATGAAGCTGAGCCGCCGAAGCCGTGGCGGGGTCCATGTCCACCATTTTGTCCGTTGCTTCCTGAACGAACTTCTTACCGTGCTCACCGAGAAGAGCACCCAAAAAAGCGAATGGCATATTTCTCTTTCCGTTGGGTTGAGATTGATCGCGAGCATACGCGAAATCAGACGACATTCAAGCGAAATGTCGTTTACGAAATTATTTCGATCCACCTTCACCGTGGTAATCTTTGTTCCGATAATCGGGTAGCGTCTTCAATCGGCGAAGAATTGCTTGAAGATCAACGGGTTTGAAATCCCAGCAATCAACACCGACGTCGAGTTGCTGGTTGTTCCCTGGCATCGTTCCATGAGAATGACCGAACAATTGTATCGCACCACGGTGCGACTTGTTGAATACGTCGAACTTGTAGTGACACAGGACGATGAAATGTCCGTCGAGGTTGATTTCGAGATAGGGTTGAGACGAAGCCCAATTCGAGAGACCACGAACCTGATTACTATCGTGATTGCCCCAGATCAAATGAATATTGCCATTAAGGCGCGCGAGCACGTTTGGCACCGCCGTCTTGCCCATGGCAAAATCACCAAGGTGATACACATCATCATCCTGGCCTACGACCTCGTTCCAGTTCGCAATCATCTTTGCGTCCATCTCTTCAACGGACTTGAAGGGTCGATTGCAATACTTAATAATGTTGACATGCCCGAAGTGGCTGTCGGAAGTGAAGAATGTCTTTTTCATTTCGAACATATAGCACATATGGCAACCGAAGGTCCAGTATGTGTGCGTCAGAGAAAGTATTTTAGTTGACTAAAAGTATTTTCATGTGAAAATCAAAGTGTAGCAACAACGGAGGCAATAATGCAGTATCAAGTCAGTATCTTCCACATGACCACGACCGGTTTCCGTAATGCTCAAGATCGTGCCGGGCGCATGAATCGCAATGAAGCTCCTTCCAAAGTCTTGGAAGGGATGGAAAAAGGCTACTACTTGCTGTGCGCCCAGGTCGGCGCAGAAAGCCTCGAAGACGCCTACAAGCGCACTCAGAACGATTTCTTCGAGAACGGATGGGCGCAAGGCGACACCGTTACCTGGGCGGCGCAACACCAAGATGGCAAAAATCGCCAACGTTCATCGATGGTCGGCGATATCTTCCTGTTCGATGCCAACGCTTACGTCGTCGCCATGATGGGCTTTACACGACTTCCCGAAGCCATCGCCTACAAGCTGTCCGAATACGGTTTTACCGGGAAGACCGGCACTGCGTTCGACGACGCGCTTTAATCCATATCATCTTTCGGGAACGGCTTCTTAAACCGGCGTGCCGGGGCGATCGTGTGTTTGACATACGTCCCGAAGCCCCGCCTGGATATTTTGATTGCGCATCGTTCGCACGGAAGAAAGCCAGTTCCGATCCATGGGCCGTATAGTTTCGGTCGCAGTCCAGAGAACATTTCAACGAAATGCTGAGTGCAGCATTTCGGATATCCGTATTCGCGTCCATACCAATATAGGTGTCGAGGCCACACCATAAAATGCCCTTTGCCGTAGGCATTGTCCTCGAACATTCCTGGCCGGAAAGCCGTAAACGAATTCATTCAGCATCCCCCATTAAATCTCGCATAACCGACATCTGACCTTTCGATGGAATCGGTCCATCCGTATCTAAGATCGTCACAACCATAGCCGGACTATCTTCTTTCTTTTTCCGGCCACGGATGACCACAACCGCGCCGTCTTCTTCGGACACGACGATTTCGTGATCGTCATTCGGGTCATATTTGCCTTCGACGATTGCTCGGATACGAGCGCGGTAAGGCTCCAAATCGATACCCTCGATCCGTTCAAGCCAACGCACGATCGCATGATCACTAATCAAAAGCGCATCGGCTCGGGTCTCGGCTAGGCGAATTGCTTTGTTGACCGCCTCAAATTGCGGGATCAGCAACTTCTGACGCCGCATATAGCTTCGGTTAGCCAGGGTCAATTCGTCCTTTAACCGATGCAATTCGTTCAAAGGGACGCGCGCCAAATTGAGGATGTTGTCCGACATGCTATTTCGCTTCCGCTGCCTCGTGGATGGCCTTGATCATGTCGATTTGGCTGAGCAGCATGTGTTTGATGTTCTCGTAGGCCAGAGCTTGGTCAGGAAAAAGACGACGAGCCATTTTCAACATCGGCAGGAAAAGTCTGATACCTTCTTCGATATAGCTCTTTTGCTTCGGAAGTGTAAACACTCGAATCATAGACTGGTAGTTGTGAATGCGATCGCATCCCTTGGCGATACTCGCGATGGGGTCTTCGGCCATGGCCTCGAACAACGCCACCTCGTCTTTCTTAACGCCGCGCCATTCCTTTGTCATGTTTCCGACCGCTCGGCATACACGGACAGCGAATTCGCTGTCATCAAACAGTTCACGGATTTCACCATCAGTGACGCCGTAGTCCTCCCGCACGTCGTGAAGGAAAATAGTGGTAATTATTTCTTCCCGATACTTTAGGTTCGGCAAAGTCAGAGCAAATAACGCAATGCTGATCTGATGATCAAATTCGGGCGTCACACCATCTTTTCGTTTGCCCGTATGGTATCGGGCGGCGAATTCCATCGCCTTGAGCGCGTTAAAATACCCAGCACCAGCCAGATACTGCCGGAGAACCAGGGCTTTCTTTTTGAACGGGTCCATTACCACGCCGATGCTATTTGTCGCGCCGCGTCATATTCGCTTAAAATTTGCAAAAGCACCAGAGCATCACGGAATTGAAGTTCGTCCATACTACGAGACGCAACCAATTCGTGGACTCGCGTTACCGGATCGTCACCGCCGTCGATGTAGACATTTCTGAACTTCACGGCACCCATGATCTTGTAAAGCTGCATACGGCTGAGGTGTGTGAAGCGGCCAGTCAAGCTCTGAACGCTCGGCTCCGGCGTCTCGATACCGTTGTCGTCAACATAGACGATAATTTTGCGACCCGTGCGAACAACACACCGACAATCCGTTGTTACAGCAGGATATTCCGCACCCAAACAGGCACACGCATATACGTCGTCAGCACCGTATTTGACGGCCTCTTCGTCGGTCATATCCCGCAGAACAAATTTCATGACAACTCCTCTTCGATTTGGTTTACCATTGGATTAACCGAGAATCAATTGCGTTCGCGGCGACCGCCTACTTCATGATTGCAAGCTCTTGAACGTGATGGCAAAATTCGCACCTGGGAGCGGTTTGACGTCGGTGCTGTAAGCGATCGTCGCATCTTGCATCGCGAGGTTCTGTTGGACCAAGATAAGGCCCACGCCGCGCCCGTGATGGCGCTCTGAAAAGAACGGAGTGAACAATTGCCCGATCTTGTCACGATCGACGCCGGGGCCGGTATCGGACACATAGATCACACCGTCTTGCACGCCGATGCGAATAGTCTTGCGCGGCGGGCCACCCTTATCAACCCAGTAGTAGGCATTCGCGACAAGATTCAGGAACGCCGAATAGAGGGTCGATTTGTCCTGCCAGAACTTCAGCTTTGTGAATGCCGCAGTAGTCACAAATTCGATACCGTTGCTCTCAAAATAGCGACCATATTGGCGCTCGATGAAATCAACGATGTCTTGGCCGGTGAACGCCGACCCGCGTATGCCTGAGACGCGAAGGTCCATCAAACCACGGAAATTATTGACCAGCATGTCAAAATCGGTCTTAAGCGAATCTTGAAGTCGAGCTTCCGGGATTTCGGCGATCCTATCCTTGATGCGCATGACGGTGGCGTTGAAATCATGTGATCCCACTTCCAGCGCCAAGCCGACATGAGCCAGCTTCTTAAGGTTCATGTCTTCGCTGGCAACGAGATGAGCCTTGCGGGTCGCCTCGTCCAGGGCCTGCATCATGATCTCGAAATTATCGGGCTTCAACCGCACAAAACCATGAGGTTCGAGCGCAATTGCCAGTTTTTCGAATTTTGTCAGATAATCATCGATCAGCGGATCGATCTTGTTCATGTCGAAAGGATCGAATGCGAAACGGCAAGTATAGCGTGGTTCGAGTTCATTCAGAATACCGACGCCGTGGCCGTGATCCTTTTGATAGTCGCCGAAAAATTCGTCATAGAATTCATTCATTTGCGCACTTTTCGACTGAATGAAAGCCTTGCGTTCATTCCAGTAACTGCGGCGCAACTTATTGGATTCGATTGACATGAAATTCTCCTTGTTGCGATAATCAATAACAAGGTAACATCAGTCGCTCAAGTGTCAATGAAATTACTTGTGGGTAGATGCCCAACCGTCACGATCAGGTGCATATGGATCGACTATAACCAAAGTATTGCCACGTTTCATGACATTGCCGAGCATGTCAATCCAGCATGGACCTCTGGTTTTGAGCAATTCGGTTATTGTATCGAGCAGCAATTGATCTTCGGGAGGAACATCCCAGAAATCATTTTCCGGATCGTATTTCGGGTTAGCACGCTCTTCGGCAACCTTATACAGTGCACTGAAATTAGCGCGATCTTTTGCGTCCAACAGTTCGAGGCGTTCTATACGAATCATTCGGGCGTCAGAACGAAGACGAATACTATTACCCTTGAAGCGAGGCAAGTGAGGATTATCCGGATGAGCTTTGCAGAAGGCTACAAAACGATCGTAGCATTCGTCATTGTAAACCTTGACCACATCATTGAGCTTTGGGTTCTCAAAGACTCGGCTAAATTCACCGCCCCCGATCTGAACAAATCCAAATCGAGCCATGAACCTCTGAAGCTCAGCCAATGTTTTGACTTGAACCGGGTTGTGTGCCTTTAAACCGGCAAGCTCGTTGATGCGGAAAATTTCGTCCAGGCGCATCCAATATTTAGGGAATCAATCGATTAGCATCCGTATCATTGAAATGTCTCTACGAAATATCTCTTCATCGCCCAAGAAATGTATCTTCCTCGGATAGACG
>FTJE01880456.1_pt1 | contig 17769 bp, 23 predicted proteins | sample 1658251 | NCBI WGS metagenome assembly FTJE01 (sample SAMEA3914810, study PRJEB12502) | metagenome | biome: forest; material: soil | place: Canada | collected 2011-08-04 | depth 0.1 m | reverse complement strand
GATTAATCCGCAAGTGTTAGCGCGTGATCCCGGAGTTCGGGCAATGCCTCTGGGTAATCTTTCATCAGAGACGCGTCGGGGACATTAAGTTTCTTGCTAAGCTGGTTAATCACCGCTTCGCAAACTTCAGAATCGGAGACGCCGACCGATTGGTGATCGTATTCGCCACTCATCTCCATGCGATCAAGCTTCTCGCGCACGATCAAATACGCATACTCGATTTGATCCTGAGGCGATAACGAAGTTTTTTGCACCTGTTCGATTGCATGAAGAACTGCTGCGTGAACGACCGCATTGGCCTTTTTGCTTCCGGCAGAATAGCTTGTCATCAAATTCCCTTTGAATAACTTCAAAAGAAATCATAAGCTACAACCAAGAGATGTCAAACAAAAATCAATCGATCTTTTTCACAAGGGTAACCTGACGTTTGCGCACACGGCGTGCAATGGTCTCTTGCAAGCTTACGCTTGGGCCGGACTTCAGGTCAAAGTCCTTGCGTGAGAAATGCTTCAGGTAGGGCCGGAAAATCTTGAAGTTTTCCTTCAAAAAGATATGAATCGGGATTTGCCGATTGCTTTCCCACCACCATATCTCGCCGCACTGAAGGAACTTGCGACGCAGTGCTTCGTCCGGAATAGAATCCAGAACATACATCGAAAGTAACTGGCTATCTGAGTTCTGAACGATCCCGAGGTATGGCGTCTCAAGGAAAATGCCATAACTCAAAAATGGGAACTTTGTCAAAATCTCCGTGATTCGATCGTCTTCCATGGAACCATTAAACACTTAACTGCGGGTATTTATCATCGACGATTTGGGATAGTTGAGTGGCTAAATATTCAACATGAGATATCACGAAATCATCGGTGAAGATGCGCGCACAATGACCCTTTATTCATATTGGGATTTGGTGCGATATTATGGCGTTGAGAGAGAAGCGCAAGCTTACCACGACAAGATCATTCCATGGGTAAATCGCAACAATCGCGAATCGATCGATCGTCTTATCGCGAACCCAAAATACCGGCTCGTAAGCCAGCTTCAGTTCTTCGTGCGTATCTTGAAAAAACATCAAAATTTTGGTGACAAGTGGACGACGCCCCAGGAGTTCGAGGCAGCAGCAAACGACCCAATCACACTGTGGAGAGGAGGCGGTAAAATCTACGATCCCAAGCTCGACGCCGGTGAGGGTTGGCGCAGTTTTACGGCCAGTCGCCGCCGCGCCACTGCGTTTTCGGTCTATGATGGCACTCATGCAACTCGCGCTTTCGTGCTCCCTAAACGAGATCAATATTGGGTGATGGAATTGACCGTTCCCTTGAAGGACATCCTTCTTTATATCGATGGTGGTGGAGACGAGGAGTGCATCGTGAGCAAGGAAGACGCGCGGCGTGGTGAGATCATTCAGCAGTCCGAACCCGGACAGCGCATGATCGGCGAGGATCAAGAAACGGAAAGCACCATTACGCTATGGCATGGCGGCCGAGACCTTGAATCGGGCTACCATGAGGTCCGATCACATGGCAAAGGCCGCTGGGAGCACGGTCCAGGGCTCTATTTGACTACGAGCTACATGACGGCGGCCAAATACGCAAAGGGCGGTGGGAAGCTCTACAAGGTCACGGTGCGCAAGGGCACGGATATCTCCGACGTTTTCATCACCTATGACCAAGCCATGGAGTTCGTCAACAAAGCGGTGGTCGGCCGTAAGCGAAAAGAAATGGCTGAGGATTTGAAGACCAACATGCTTCGCCGTAAAGCGGATCGGATCAATGCGGAAGTGCTGGTCAATCTGTGCCTCAATACCGGGGCTATCCCAAATAGCAAGACCAATCTCCTAAGACAATTCCTCATCGACCATGGGGTGGATTACATTTGGGTCAAACATTATGGCGGTAGCGACGAAACCGTCGTTGTCGTAGTCAACCCGAAAGTGATAGCGAAGGTTGAAGCCATTCCAGCAAAGGACGTCAAGGACAACTTCAAACTGTCCGCCGAATTTTCCTAATGCGTTTTTCTGAAATCACCGAAGGTAGATCGGCTCCGCTCTACCATTACATGGAATTAACGAAAGCCATTGATGTTTTCGATCATGACGTCATGGAAGCTCGGTGGGCTCACGTTATTCCTCAGATCGGCCGTGTGGTCGGAAACAGTTTCTCCCGGAATGCTTTTCTGCATTTCCCTCGACCAATTCGGTTGGTCGTTTCACAAGCACGTCTGGCCCAGACTAATCGTATCATTCCGCTCGATGGTGAGCGCATTTTCTACCATACGGGAGAAGGTCAATATGGTGCGAACGTGGCGGCGCGAAAACTACAGCCAAGCAAGATTTCTGATCGCACGAGCAATAAATTTCATCTGAACACCTGGGCCGAGGAATTTGTTGTTGGTGACATCAAATCACTCCATCGCTACATTGAGCAAATTGAATATCGGTTTGTCAACGGCATGGGTAGTTGGGACATGATGGATTTGCGCGAGTGTGTTACGAAATATTCAACCAAATATAAAGTGACGGTCGTCATCGATCCAAGGATTGACGAGCACATCGGCCTAACAAAGAAACGGTGGGACGAGGAAGAATGAAAATGAAAGTCGGGATTATTGCAGAGAACTATACCTGCGTGGGCACTTCAGTTACTTCGTTCGATGAGAACGGGAAATGCGTTAATTCCGACCTTCCGTGGGTAGATATTCAGGGGTTCCAAGATGCCAATAGTATTGCCGATCGTCTTTCGCGACGTGAGTTCTATTGTTTCGTGCGGCCGGACATACATGTCGAGGATGAGGTTGAAGGACATGTGGCCGATTATCTGGAATCGGATGGGGTTTATATGATCTATGATGCGGATACGGATCGTCATTACTTTTTTGCGTAGCCTGCTGCGTCAGCACGACCACCTTCAAGTCTTCGACATCCTTGCGTAAATCACTCACGCTCCTTTGAAGATCACGGGTGCGAACAACGAGTTCGTCCATAGCACCATCTGATTTTTGGGCAGTCGTCCCCAGGCTTGCACAGATCAACGCCCCAATGCTCAACGCCAGAACAACGACGAGCCCGGCAACCCAGTTGCGTAAAACCTTAATGTCATGCCTGACCATAATAATCCTTACATAATATTCACCATCTTCTTCCAGTTGGGAAGAAGACGGAGGTCAAAAGCTTGTTGAACCACGCCGAAGTTGATTTGGCGCACAAACTTACCAGTAACATACAAGTCACGTAGATAGTCCATAACTTCTTGCTTTTCAGGCTCAGTCAAGTTCGACTTCATGTGTGTCTTGACCTTATCGATATAGTCGAGCATTTCTCCTGATGTAAACTTCATGTTAACATAAAACGCACGCTCAACGATAGCAGAATCCCAATCAGTGATGTCCAAGTTCGAGATGAAGATGATGCGACCTTGGAAGTCAATCTTGTTCGGCAAGTGATCGTTGAAATAATCTTGGATTTCCTGCATGAGGCTCATGTCCTCGGGCGCAAGCTCCGGTTCTTCTTCGCGCGGATACAGGTCGAAATCGTCGTCATCATCCTCGGTCGGTGGCGGCGTGGCTTGCTTCTTAGAAGGAGTCTTTTTCTTCAGCAAACGTTCGAAGCGCTGAAGATCGCCGTCAACAGGACGATTGTTCAGAATACGAGACACAGCGTTCACGGTATCGTCGCGCTGCGGCTTGGTGAGCGTTTTCGTATTGATCATGCCCCTGACGTCATACGACACTTCACGGGTTGTTCCGGTATCAAGAGCACCCTTCAAGATATTAATGCCGTTCGGATCGGACACAACTTCGTCCGCATCATCGAAGATAATCAAACCGTTGATGTTTTCAATCAGTGTGCGATATAGAGATTTGACGCTAACCCGACCCTTCGTTACGGCATAGTCCTTGCCCTCGACGAGACCCATTTCTTCAACAAGTGTTTGGGTAACATTGAACGACTTACCAGAGCGCGGCGCACCCGTGATCAAGAGTGAACTGATGTTTGCGGATTGGCCACCCGCGACAAGCTTGACCTTGTCCCTCAACATTTCGTATTGATCTTCCATGGTCATCTGGCTTCCGCCTGAACTACCCAGTTGCTTAGTCAGCATGCGCTCAAGCTGGATCGTCATTTCTTCGAGGCCGGGCACTTGGAAGTAGGCGTCACCGCCGGGCTTTCTGGCCATCAGGACGAGATTACCACTGGCGGCCATTTTGCGTGCCGTCTTGACCTTTGCCAGATTGAGCATGTCCTGCGTGTGCGGATCGGTAACTTCCGGCTCCTGTGCGTTTTGCGGCATGGCTGGCTTTTGTGCAACCGGTGCGCCACCAGAGAGATCAAAGGTAGCATCCTTATTGTTGGGATCGGGGAGCAGAGACGCGGGCACCTGGGCATTGAATTTCTGCGCGATCGCCGCGATATCCGCGCTCGTCAGTTTATTGGCGCGCGTGGGGAACATTTGCTGCGCCATTTGTGCGAATTCGGCATCCGTAACCCGTGCTCCTTCTGTGATTTGAAGGCTCTCGTTGATGGTGCCGGTGTGAGGATTCTTGATGAATGATGCGATGGCCGGGATTGCTTCGCTAATATCGATCGTGATAGGCAACGGCAATTCAAAATCCGGAACGTGGTAAATCGAGAATTGGTTCCAGACATAAACGGATGTTACACCAGCAGCGGCAGCGGATCGCTCCCATGCAAGTGCAAAAGCTTTTTCGGTTCCGGCGATAGAATAGATCGCGCTGAGATACCCACCTTGGCCGACTTGATAAAAACGATTACTGCCACCGATGCGAACAAGCTTACCCAGGGAACCTTCTAAAGCGGTTGCGATGACCGATGGAGTTCGCTTGGTGTTGCCTTGAAATTCTCTAAGACGCATAGGGTTGACTTCTTCCTGATTTCAGCTATTTATGATTTATTGGGGATACCTCATGAGTCGATTCGGTAACTTTAACGCGCTTGAACGTGAAGCGATTGACCGCATCCTCGAAGGCGTGCGCGTCAACACCCTTCCGTCCGAACTCGTTGACCAATTAATTAAGAAACATGTCCTTGAGGATTTCGAAGGATCGTATATAGTCCCAGCGCTCGTATGGGATCAGTGGCGTATCTTCAAGGCCGAAACCGGCTGGAAACAGTCCAATCTCTCCGATGCAGAGTTCATTCAGTCTCTCGGAGAAACCTATGCCGACCTTCGGTAAAATCCAACAAAGCCTGCGCCCAAACGATCGCGTGGTTCTCGGCAATTTGAACTCCGAAGAGCTTGACGGCGCGACGGGAGAGGTCGTGGGCGTCGGTTCCGATGGTGGCCCCTATTCGACTTCGTATCTCATCCTGCTTGACGTTCCGCTCAAGTCGGGCTGGAAAGCCGTGCACATCGTCGAAAGCTGTATCGATCGCGTCTGATGACCAAAGACGATTGGGAAGCTTTATTTGATCGGTTTGGCTTCATCCTCGACAAAGATGTCGAAGTGGAATTGATGCACGGTGATTGGCTTGAGAACAATGCCGTCGAAGAAGTATATATTGGCACCATGTATTTTGAAGCCAGTGAGCTACCGGATGGCCCTGACGATCTTAGAAAGAAGCGCGAAGCTCGGAAAGAGATATCCCCAGGGCTGGATAGCCAATTGATCACCAAATTACGTCGCCGTGTGGCAATATTCCAAAACGCCCGTGACGCAATTGCATTCAAATTGAAATGGACGTAGTCAACCAAATTTGGTTGAATATTGAAATACAACCGATTCTGGTTGAATCCTGACAGTCTATTTTGGCTGTCAGTGCTGAGACAGTCTATTTTGGCTGTCAGAAAGTAAATATTGTATGCGTAGTTTTTGGCTCGTTGCCAGTCTTGTTATATTTGGTGTCATTGGTTATTGTGCCCCAGCCGCTGCCCAGACCGATCCATCTGCTATGGTCGATCTTACGGACCCGGTTCAACTGGATTCCCTTTATGGTGACAAAGCCGGAAACGCATGTGATGCGGGTGTTGCGGCCTACCTCTCGGGTGCCAAGCTTGATACAACCTGGGACACGTCTGATAGCAAGTTCGATTCGTATGTGCCGCATGTTCCGCAGCCCGGTATTCTGGTTCTGGAAAGTCAGCATCTGTTCTTGAAACAGCCATCCGGCTACTACATGCGCTTCGCAATCAAATGCTGGTATGACACCCAGACCGACAAGGTTACGGGCTATCAAGTTCTGTCATTAGTGCCGCTGCCATCTTCGATGCAAACCTGAAAACAAATGGTGTCTTGCGGTCGATAAATAATCGATCATGACAGCCACCGTAAACATCTATTCCCTTCCAAAGGTTCTGACGTTGACTCTCGGTGGTGCTACCGGAGCAGCATTAATGAACTATCCCGCGAACACGACGGATTTCACTTTGGCGAAAGGTATCACCAACGAAATCCTTTTCTTCGTCAAGGATACCGATCGCCATCCCGTGACGGCTGCAAATCTGTCGAACCTTGGTATCGTTGATCTGCGCATGATCATCACTGACTCGGACACTGGTCAGCTATTGCTCGGATCGCAAACACCCGCGTTTTATGTAAACACGGTGACCAACACTTACGTGTATGCGTCGAACACGAACACCGACTACACAACCAATATTGTTTCGACGATAACTGTGTATTCTAATACAGTAACGATCGTGTCGAATTCCTATGTTTCGAACAATACTGCGAATTCGGGCGGTGGTGATAGCAACTCTGTATCGAATTCCAACACGGTCTCAAACACTCCGATTGTCATTTCAAATACCGGTGCTGGCATCTATGAAGTGCCAGACACCGTCAATGCGATCACTGTTGAGACCTGGGGTCCTGGTGGCGCAGGTGTGCTAACCAACCTCTCTGGTGCCGGTGGCGGCGCTTATGCTCTGAAGAATTATTCCGTCAATCCCGGCGACACTTTCGACTATTACGTCGGCACGTCGAATGCCATTGCCGAACAGCCCACATACTGGGGCAATACGAATTGGCTTTACGCTGATTTCGGTGCTTATGGTGGCGCGAACGTTATGAACAACGTGAGCGACATTTCGATAATGTTCTCTGCGCCGTTCGGTTCCTATGATGTCGGCTATTATGGCAACTCTCCGGTGACCAACGACGGCAACGGTCAAGCCGCTGCGTGGTCCGGTGGCAACGCCAATACGAACCCGGCCGCGCTCAACGAAAGCAGCCCAGAGGGCGGCGGCGAAGCTTCGGTTGGTAATTCGGCGACCACGCCGGGCGGTGGCGCTCCGGCGAACCAATTCATGAACGCGGAGATCACCACGCTCCTCGGCGGCCCAGGTCAAATCCGCATCACCCAGTATGTGGCGAACACGGCAAACAATGCTGGGGGCGATACGGGTAACTCGACTTCCAATTCGAACTCGAACGCAAACAGCAATTCCAATTCTAACTCCGGATCGAACACTTCCAATTCGAATTCGTTCAGCAATACGATCATCTTCACCAACAGCACAACGACGAGTGTCGTCTACACGTCCAACGCCGTATGGAGTGATCCGAGTGTTTTAATTCCGGCTCCTGGCATCGATCCGACCAAGGGAGCTTGGCTGCTGCGGTTAGCCGCGTCCGATGTTGCTAATTGGCCGCTTGGCTATCTGCAATACAGCGTCGTCTGTGACCGTATCGGAGGCGATCAGGTGATGCTGTATACCGATCGCAACTTTGGCTATGTAGGGGGCGCACAACTCGTCAGCGGACCGTTCCCATTCCCGCCAGAGGCCACGATTATCGAAGCAAGAGACTTCACCTTCAAGACACCAAAGACGGTCTATACCGGTTCGCTCCCTGGCGCTGCCAGCGTGGCCAATCTGAGCGGCCAAATGAGCCTCGTTGTTCAGATGCACGGTTTCGCCGGATCGGTCACCATCCAAGGAAGCTTGGAGAACCAACCGGATGCCCAGGAATCGGACTGGTTCATAGTCGATGTTGATCCGACGACCCTGACGAACAACGCCACTGTCGATCCGAACTCGGGAGGCGTGTTCTATAGCGATGAGGTCTATGGAGCATGTGGTCCGTCTTACATCGCATTCAGTGGAAATTATATGTGGGTTCGCTTCATTATCCACACGTCGAACGGCTCGTTCAGCCAAGTGGCCTATAGGAACGACTAATGCGTTTTTCTGAAATAATCTCCGAAAAATTCATAATTAAATCGAGCAAGGTCATCGATCGCCGTTCTAATGAAATGAACTGGAACGGTGAGCCCAGAGAGCAGATGATTGTCCTGACAAAAGATGGTGGGGCAATTCTTTACAGTTGGGGTCAGGTATCCGCGTCGGAAACTATGGCATGGGCTTCGTTCATCACAGAAATTAGGCAGGAGATGGACACATCTCTTCAAAAAGACGTAACTGAAATATCTCTCCGTCGTGATGGGAACATCCTCATCTCGGAGAATGCGGATGATTTCAGTTTTGGTGGGATAAGAAGTCAATATAACAAAGACGTCTCCAACATCTGTAGAGCTATTCTGGATCGAGGATTAGCTACGCCGGAAACAAAGGTGTATATTGGAAATTGGGCCAGGGATGCAAGCGAAGCAGAACTTCTGGGAACGATCAAACAGTTGTGCAATCTCAAAGAACTTCCAAACCAGATTGTCTTGTATCATGGCACATCGTCTTATCGTCTTGAATGGATAATGGAACACGGACTTACGTCCGTTAATAAGGAACTGAGAATTTGGACGGGCAATCGAAAAGACCCAATCAAGAACCGCGACGGAAATGACAACGCGATCTTCCTGACTCCCAGTAAAAATCGCGCCGATTATTATGCTAATCAGGCGGTCAAGCAAGATAACAGAAAGTATTCTCCGAAGAAACTACAAGATTTGAAGGCGGCTCTCGCAAATCAAATTGCGGTCAAAGCTTATTTCGAAAAACAGCTAGGTAGCCTCACAAATGAAACCGAGAAGGCTAATCTTCAAAAACATATTGCGAACGTGGAGAAGAACATCAATGAACTCACCGCCCACGTCAATACTAATTTTGAGGGTAATATCGAGCCCGTTATCTTGAAAGTAGTCGTCAAAAAGAGCCAATACAAATATTTTGCGCCGGATGACGATTTCAAAAAGGTGCAACCAAAAGGCACGACATTCCAATCTCAGGATTGGATAAGATCGCTCAAAGAACACGGCCAAGTGGCGTTTCTTGGAACCATTCCTCCGTCCGAGATAACCGTGGTCAGCCAAAAATAAGAACGCTTTTTGGTTGACGTCTCAGAAACCTGGGATACCATCTCTGTATGGACGCTTCAATTTTTACATCAGTCGTAGCTTGCGAACAGATTGCCGATCGACGGGTGAGAGAACTCGACAATCCCGGCCAGCAAATTTGCCATATCTTGACCAGAGTCATGAAGCCGTTTCTTCATGAACTGCGCGGATTGAAAACACGTCGCGGTGCGACCAAAGATATCTGCCGAAGGATTTGCAAAAATTTGATCGAAGAAGAATCCGTTGTTCAAATCGTTGCTTCATCCTTGCATCAAGGGTTTAGCACGAAGGAAGCTCACGAAATACGGTGCATAATGGTCGCATCGAAAGAGAAGGAGAAATCCTTCGAATTCTTTGCTATCACCGTAACGATCGATCGTAAGAAAACCACGGTTGATGTAGTCTCGACCGACTTCGAAGTTCATCGGCACGCATTGTTGCGTTTTATGCAACGTGAACAAAAAGGCCCGAAAGAGTTTTTCAATATTGCCGTCGAAAGCATGCAGGTAGCGAATGTTCTCGCCCCGGTGATTTGCGACATGAGCAATCACAATATTGCACTTCCGGCTGCGGACGCGCTCATGCTTGGCAAAATAGAGGTGTCTTCGTTCATCGTGGCCCCGTTGGGCTTCCGAATGACGTTCGGTAACACGAAACCAGAATTTACCGATATTCGTCGGAGTTCAATCACGGAAAACCATGTGATCACCCGGATTTTGACATACGTCGATCGAGACGGGATGACACGTCCCCGCGAGCAACTTCATACCAAATTGTGCAGTTTCGTCGATACGCATGCGGAAACCATTGAGACTGTTTTCGGGCGGTCGGTGTTTAATGGTTTGCCGGGCGAAGAAGAACCGTTGCACTCTTGTTTCGAAGACGCCATAACCCTTCTGGGCGGCCCTGAATGGAAACAATTTCTGCAAACGGCGCGTGGCGGTGTGCACGCAACCCTTGACTGATTCATGTCTGATCGATAGAGTTTTCGTCATGGTGCCAGGGGTTCGATGTGACGAAAAAGGTAATCTATTGTTGTGGCTGTGACACGGATGTTGCCGCGCGCCTGACGACGGGCCGCGAGGTATACCCGCATCGCAATGACTTGTATTCGCTGCCGTTTTGGAAGTGCGACACCTGTTCAAACTTTGTCGGATGCCATCACAAGACGACCGAGCGCACGAAACCCTTGGGCGTCATTCCAACCTATGCGATCAAGGAAGCTCGCAAGAAAATCCATGCGATCCTTGACCCGCTCTGGAAAAGCAATCGGATGCCCCGTGGGAAAATCTACGCACGCATTGCGAATGATTTGGGAATCCCGGAATATCACACGGCCGAAATTCGTAGCGTGGAAGTCGCCGAACAAGTCTGCCAAATCGTCGCGAGATTGATCGAAGAAGCCAATGATCCCGTGCCAGATTCCGTGTGATATTCGCGCCGATATTAGAGGCATGGACGATCGAAGTCTCAGTTCGTTCATCATGAAGGCAGGTGCGATATTGTGGGATTCGAATATCGAAAATCCGCAGATCGTCGAAGAGCTTCGGCAATTTGCTCTTAATGAACGAAGACTTCGAAAGGAACCGTCATGATAGAGCAAGCCCGTGTATTTCGCAGAGAGCATCCTCGAATTATATCTGTGAGACCACGCGATCTCGGTAAAGAACCTTACCCTTCTTCAGAGGAAGGCGATTTACCGCACCCGATCACCCAAATAATGCGACTGCGAAACCTTATTGCTGCGCGCACAGGTATAGGTCGCGCTGATCATATGGTCACCGGCTTGGGGTTTATTCGACATTAAATGAGACAAAACAGGTATACCACTATCCTACTGATCCTACTCAGACTATACGTGTTTATATCGACTATGATTTTCCGAGCATGGATGCCGTGGTCTTCTTAGATCGAGTGGATATTCCGGATGAAAAAATAGCGGTTTCGATGGAGCATCTGAGAATGGAAATCATAACCTAATTGATTTTCGCGGCTTGTCTAACATACATTTCGCGGGCCTCTTAACATACATTCTGCACGATCCAATGTCTTATTTCCATGCGACTTTTGCCGATAGGATAGACTCGATCCTTGAGAACGGATTGAGCGCCGGATACAAGCAAAATTTCGATTATGCTGAGCCCGGCGTCTATCTTTGCACCAGCGCCGAGATCGCTGTTGGATTTTTGCTTGAGCACGTGATCGACAATCATTTCGATTTCGCAAGCCCTGCCGAAGCCAGGGAAAGCTTCCGTGTGATTGTCGTCGATCGATCGCGCTTGGACGAACGCCTCCTGGCGCTTGACCCGCAGCTTGGGCCGCCGTTTGGATCAGAGCAGAGCACGTGTTGGATTTACCGTGGCAAGATCGATGTTAGGGGCATGCCGATCTTGACCGTTGATGACATTTTCATCGAGCGTGCCAGTTAGGTGGGCTCCGATAGGTATGAATAGTCATCAATTTTGATCCTCGTCGCGAACATTTTTAAGAACACCGCCCCGGCTTTGTTGGTGCATACTTGGTGTCTTGTTTGTTCCCTGGCTCGTCGGATCAACGTGTCTGTGAAAGATTCAGCAACGATACCATTCTCATCGAGTGTTGGATTGAACCCAGGCCCCGGATGCCATTTCGGGCTGATTTGATATAGTTTTTGATAGACATGAACTAACCGTTCGATGAGTTCACACCGGTTATGTTCCTCAATCCAAAACTTTACGATGAATGGATTTTCAAGAAGTGAAAAATATAACGACCGCGCCGAAATGATTTCATGGTCATCCGTGACCTTGTTATACTCTGTCAATAAAAAGGCAAGCGAGTCTTCGGACCACTTATGGGCGGCCAGGATCATCTTGAACGGCCTAGAATGCTCATCTCTTTTGAACAGGCCATCGATATAGGGTGCCATAGATGATCAACCAAAGAAGAGTTTGAAGAGAGTCGCAACGTTCTTGTTGTAAAACCAGTATTCAAGATACCGATACCGGGATTCGTCACCCAATTTCCGATTACAGGGTTTCTCGAACACTATCTGATCTATTGAATTACAATTCTCGTTGTGTCGAATAAGGAGCCGAACATGTTCAAGACGCGATCCTCGATACATACCATTTGCTCGGAGCCATACTTCGGCCTCGGGTTGTTGTCGAGTGTCTTTAAGCTCAACCCGGTATTGTGGAAGCGGAATATCCTTGATGGGTCTTTGGTTCTCGAATGACATTTTATTTTGTAAACCAAAATCGACGCCCGGTCAAACCCGTGCTAAGATGCTCGAATGCTGATTCACCCTATATCCGACCTCCATCTCGAACACGCTTATATGCCAGCCACATATGCGCCGCCGCAGTGCGATGTCGTGGTCTTGGCGGGTGATATTTGCCCCGGCTTGCACGGGATCAAATGGGCCAACGAGACGTTCGAACAGCCGGTCATATACCTCACTGGAAATCACGATTTTTGGGACGGCACGCCGATCGAAGAGCAGCTTGAAATTCTCAAATCGGCCGCAGCACCCAACGTTCACGTTCTCAATAACGAATCGGTCGTGATCGACGGTGTGCAGTTTGTTTGTGCGACCCTGTGGACGGATTTCGATATCATTGGGCAGGCGGATCAAGCGAAGATCGCGAACCTCACCAAGGATTCCGAATACATTCGTATGGGCGAGGAGTGGTTCAAGCCAAACCTGATGGTTCGAGAGCACACCTATTCGAAGGTCTTCATATCGGAGGCCGTGCGAAATTTCGAGGGCAAGTCGGTCGTGGTTACGCATCATGCGCCATCGCGACTGTCCATTCATCCTCGGTATTCTCCGAATGATCTAACCAATAGTGCCTACGCGTCAAATCTCGAAAACTTGATTCTCGATCTGAATGCCCCGCTATGGATTCACGGCCATACGCATGATAATTTTGACTATATGATCGGAGATACACGGATAGTTTGCAATCCGCGTGGATATCACGGAAAGAAGTATGGCCCCAACCTTGATTTCATTCCGGATTTGGTGATTGAGGTGTGAAAATGCCAAATTCTCTTTCGCGAGGCCTGCCGTTCTCCATGGACGCCCCAGACTATTTGTTTGGGCCGGAAGGCAAGGTGCTCGATGAGATTATGGATTGGGCTTCGACTGAACTGAAAGGAAGCTGGATCGGCATTCGCAGCCTTGGCATAAGCGACAGTCAGGTGGATTTTCAACTTGAAAAGGATATGATCTATTTTAAGCTGCGCTGGATTGGAGCGTAAAGTGCCTAGGGTCTTCGATGATTTCGCGGGCCTTGAATGTTGGGTTCATGTCAGCATCGATGACGCCCCAGGTTAGCAGAGTTCTGACGATATAATCGATCTCACCGGCCGCCACCCACTGACTCCATTTCGGGGGACACGTGGTCTTGAAACCGTCATACCAAAGGAAATTGACCCAGATGCTTTCCTTCAAGTTCGGTATTCCAAGATGATTGAGCATGATCGCCGCTAGGACACAGGCGCAATTTTCTTCGGTTTGGATGACCTCGGAAGATGTGAGTTCTTTTGCCTCGGTGCCACTGGTAGAAAATCCTTGGCCGAGGCCAAATTCAAGATGATATCGCCTTGCGGGTGACGCACAAAGGAAGTGTGCGAACTCGTGAGCAAGATCACCGAGGGCGCGCATTGACGTGCTACGCGCCGGTTCATCAATTCGGAATTGCTTACCGTTCCAGCCATATTTGTAGCGATCATCCATGCTGCGGATCACGCCGATACCATGGTTCTTCACAAGCGCAACCAATCGTTTATAGGCGGTCGCTCTTTGCTTGTGGTCCACTTCGAAATCGGTGGACATGATTTGAAATATGCGTTCTTCCGACATGCCATTATAATGGCATCATGTTGATTGTCGTCAACCAATTATTTCTGAACAATATATTCTTTGGAACCCAGGTTGTTGGTGATCCAGATGATTTTTTCGCGTGGAGTTTCGCGTGTGATAATCTGACCTTTCGCCCGAATGTTTTTGTTGCGCTCGGCAATTTCGCTTTGACGATCCCGTAATTCTTTTTCGAGGTTGTCGCCGTCCGTTATATGGCTGTGATTACGGCTGGCAAAGTTTGCGTCCCAGCCATTGTCCTTGTATCGCTGTATCTTCTCGGGTGATGCGTTTTGAACCCCTCGATTATCAAGAGACGCGACAGAGTAGATATCGTAATATTGAGGATGTTCCTTGTTGCGAACGTATGCTCGTCCATTAACCGTCACGTAGCCTAGCTTGTTGTAAGTGGCCAGGGCCGACGCGATCTGCTGGTCCGTAATTTCCTTTGTAAATCGACTCGGGAAGCGTTCAGTGCCATTGTCGAGCAGAGATCGATAATTCGCGAACAACTCGGCGTCCTTTAGTGTGTCGGTCCACGATTCCAAGATGCGGTCGGGATTATAGGGGATACCCGGCGTTAGGCCACGATAGAGCTTGATGATTGGTGGGAGTGCCGCTCGAATAGGAGCAAACGTGCGCTCGATGACTTGAGCTACCGCATCATTTGCTCGGAAATGTTGCTCAAGTTCTGGCAAAACCCAATGACGAGAGCCATCATTGTTTACCCATGAATAGCCAGCGGAACGTTCCCAACTTTTGATTGCCTCTTGGGCATCGACGGGTAATTCGGTCCAAGCTTTCTTGGCCATTCCGATTTGTGGTTTTTCGAACAGTTCACTGTAGCGCATGGCGATATTTAGGAATCATTTTGCCAATAGCTTTGCCGGTCTCTATATAATAGAGCTTGGTTAATGAAAGGCGTTTTTCCTTGAGCAACATGCTCTCCACGATACTGTCCGACGACTTCGTATGGTCGGCAATTCTTCCAGCTTTAGTTGGAGGGAAGCGTGGATCGAATGGTGCCACCATGATCAACTGTCCGATGTGTCCGCTTTACGGAGAATCACCCGACACTCGTTTTCGTCTGGGCGTCACCAAGCGTCCAAACGGCGTTATTTTACATTGCTACAACTGTGATTTTCGCACGCACTACGTGACCGGCGAGTCGTTACCTACGAAGCTCCGCACGTTTATGCAACGGGTCGGTATATCCGAAACCGAAGTTCTTCGCATAAACCACAAGGCTTTTCAATATCGTCGGATGCTGCAAAGCAACGAAGAAGCGAAGAGCATTGTTCAGATGAACGAGTTCTATCGGCCGACATTTGAGACCCGGAGCCTGCCCAAGAATTCTAAGACCTTGGGTGAATGGCTCGACGATGGTTGTGACGATCCAGATTTCAATGACGTGCTCGATTATCTGCTGACACGCGGTGACACGGTTGCAAGCGCGATGCAATATTACTGGTCACCTGAGACATGGAAGAATATCAATCGTCGTCTGATCATTCCATTTTGGTTCGACAATCGTATTGTCGGATGGTCCGGCCGCCTTATAGACCCCCACAGTCCGGCCAAGCCCAAATATTGGAGCGACATCCCGAGCCATTACCTGTTCAACAACCATGTTCTTCAGAGCGATCAGAAGATTATTCCCATCGTCGAAGGACCACTCGACGCGATCGCGGTGAACGGTATTGCGACCTTGGGTGCAAAGCTGAGCACTGAACAGTCTCGCTGGCTGTCGTCATCTGGAAAATCATTCATCGTGGTAGCCGACCGCGACAAGAGCGGCCAGCGGTTGATCGATTATGCTCTGGATAACAATTGGCAGGTTTCGTTCCCAAAACTGAAGGATGGTCGAGGCATCAATAACTGGTGGGAAGTTGAGGTGAAGGACTGTGCCGATGCGACGAAACAATACGGCAAGCTCTACACAGTTCGTTCGATTTTGGCAACCGCGACATCCAATAAGATTGAAATCAACATCAAGAGAAAATGGCTTTACTGATGGATAGTGAACTTTGGGAAGTCCTCTCCTCTAATGATGAGGTGGCGAAAGACGCATACCTGTTCAAGATCACCAATGATATTCAAATACCGAAAATTGCTCCCAGATTATGTAGTCGATATGGTGTGGAACCTCTAAGAAGTATTCGCACTACCAAAACCGATCGAAGATTGAGGTTATTAGAAAAACAATTTGAAGACGAGGAAGAAGCGAGACTAAGGATACGAAACTTTTTGTGTGTTTGCTTTTTCTATGTAGCAATTCCTTACGTCATTATTTGGAGCATCTGGATTTTTCTCGTCCGACACTAATCAAATACTGACTCCTATTTTGGAGTCGCTGTATATTCGGACTCCATTTCAGAACTATATTTTAAGGAATTTCATGAGCGCAGATTACGGATACGAATTTCAATTGTTGATGCTGGCATTTATGGTTAGCGACCCCACGTCGTATGCCCAAAGCCAAGACATCATCAAGCCTGATTATTTTGACGATCGTCTCCGCCCTGCCGCGCGCTTCATCCTGCAATACTCCAACGATTACCACGCGTTGCCCACCAAAGAACAGGTGAAGGCCATGACACATGTGGAAATCATGGATTACCCGGATGCTCCCAAGCAGGCAAAATGGTATCTCGATCAAGTCGAGAAGTTCTGTCGCTATCGAGCGCTTGAACTTGCTGTGCTTAAGGGTGCCGATCTTCTCGAAAAGGGCGAAGGCGGCAAGATCGAAGCCCTGGTCAAGGAGGCGATGCAAATCAGTCTCGTGAAAGACCTGGGCACTTCTTACTTCTCCGACCCTCGGGAACGTTTGAACCGTCTCAATGACAAATCCAACATGGTGCCTACCGGTTGGAAGTCTTTCGATAAGAAATTGGAAGGCGGCTTTACGCGAGGCTCACTGAATATCTTCGCCGGTGGTTCGGGTTCTGGCAAGTCTTTGTTCTTGCAAAATCTAGCACGCAAGTGGTCATTGTCTGGCCTGAACGTGATCTACATCACGCTCGAATTGTCTGAAGACCTTGTCAATCTGCGTTTGGACTCGATGGTGACGAACAAGGGCACCGCCTGGGTTCGGACGCACATTAATGACACTGCCCTTCAGGTGATGACCCTGGCCAAGAAGCAGACAGGCGATCTGAAGGTTAAGAAGTTTCCTGAGGCGGGAACGACCTGTAATACCATTCGTGCTTATCTGAAGGAATACGAAATTCAGGAAGGTCATGCACCGGACGTATTGCTGATCGACTATCTTGACTTGATGCACCCGAACAATGCCGGGATTGACGTCTCGAACCTGTTCACGAAGGACAAATATGTCTCGGAAGAAATGCGTGCAATTGGCACTGATTGGAACATTCCGGTGGTCTCCGCGTCGCAGTTGAACCGTTCGTCGGTTGAGGCTCAAGAATTCGATCACTCGCATATCGCCGGTGGTATCTCAAAGATCAATACTGCGGACAACGTGATGGGTATTTTCACGTCGATGTCGATGAAGGAACGCGGTGTCTATCAGCTTCAATTTCTGAAAACTCGCTCGGCGTCATCGACCGGCCACAAGATTGAGCTTTACTACAACAATACGTCCATGTTGATCGAAGACCTTCCAGAGACGGAAGAAGATCGCGAGATCATGAAACCGGTAACGGCGGCCGATATC
>FTJE01000066.1_pt2 | contig 20021 bp, 23 predicted proteins | sample 1658251 | NCBI WGS metagenome assembly FTJE01 (sample SAMEA3914810, study PRJEB12502) | metagenome | biome: forest; material: soil | place: Canada | collected 2011-08-04 | depth 0.1 m | reverse complement strand
GAAGGCGTGGGGTTCGTCCATTGCTTCGGCGATCGGCGATGGCCTGTCGTCGGCCGCGTCCGGGCTCTCGACGTTCGCGTCGAATGTGGGTTCTGCGGCGGCGTCCATGGCGTCTTCGGCCTGGTCGGGCGCGGTGGACATGCTTTCGTCGATCGGTGGGGCGATTACGTCTGCGGCTGCCGCGACGTGGGACTGGGTGACGTCGGCTTCCGCGGCGACGATGACGGCGGCGCGTGAGGCGTTGGCCTGGACCGCCGACAAGATCGCGCTGATTGCGTCGACTGTGGCCGAGGGCGCGATGACGGCGGCGCAGTGGCTGCTGGATGCGGCAATGATCGCGAGCCCGGTCGGGTTGATCGTCATGGCGATCGCGGCGCTCGTGGGCGCGTTCGTACTGCTGTGGACGAAGTGTTCGGCGTTCCGCGATTTCTGGATGTCTCTGTGGTCTGATATCAAGAAGCTGTTCGCGGATGCGGTTTCGTTCATCAAGACCCACGTCGACCTACTCGTCGGGATCATCGCCCTACCCCTGCTGCCGCTCGTGCTGCTCTACCAGCACTGGAATCAGGTCTGGTCCGACATCAAGTCCGTCACGGCCGACGTGTGGCACTGGATCGACGACAACGTCGTCCACCTGATCGAGGACGTGTTCACCGAAGACATCCCCGTCGCCCTGCACCTGGCGGGCAACATCTGGTCCACCGTGTGGGGCGGGATCAAGTCGACGGCCGCCGCAGCATGGAACTGGGTGTGGGGCAACGTCCTCAGCCCGCTGGTCACCTTCAACAGGGTGACGATCGTCGGCGCCCTCAACGCGGCCAAGTCCGTATGGGACACGGTGTGGGGCGGGATCCGCTCCACGGTCCAAACGGTGTGGAACATCATCAAGCCGATCTTCGATGCGATCGGCAGCGCCATCAGCGGCATCACCGGCGCCCTCGGCAAGGTCACAGGCCTGGTCGGTTCGGTCGGCGGGGACCTGTCCAAGGTCGGACACTTGTTTGGCTTCGAGGACGGCGGGTTCGTGCCGGGCGGCAAGGGCCAGGCGCAGGTCGCGGTCGTCCACGGCGGCGAATACGTCCTGTCGAACGCGATGCTTTCCGGCAGCGCCCCGATCGACGACCGGGTGATGACGGGCGTGCTCGCCGCCACGGGCGGCGGCCACGGCGGAGGCGGGTCGTACGCGGGGCTGGCAGCCGGCACGGGCGGCGGGGGCGGCAACACCACCATCAACACGTACGTGTTCAGCCCGACGGTCCAGGGCAACGTGACGACCTCGCAGAACCTGTTCAACGACTTCCGCGAGTGGGTTCTGCAGTACGAGCAGCGCAACAGCTCGAACGGGCTTTCCTTCTCCGGTGCGTGACGGGTCGGGGGTGGGTCCATGTCGATGATCGCCACTTGGCCTGCGCAGTTGTCATGGCAGGCCGCGTTCAATTCGTGCCCCGGCCAGGCGTCGCCGCCGCCGTACTGGACGGACATCTCCACCCGCACGATCTATGCGTCGAACTCGCAGCGCGGCCGCCAGTACGAGCTCGACATCAATCCGGTCGGGCAGGCCAACATCCCGCTCGACAACCGCGACGGCCAACTGGACCCCAGCAACACCGGGTCGGCGTTCTGGCCGGACGTGATCCCGTACCGGTCGGCGCGGATCCGCGCCATGGTCGGGGTCAACGTGCTGTCCGTGGATCAGGCGACGTGCGGGCAGGGGACGCCGTACCCGGCCGGGACGTCGCCGACCGCGTTCGGGGTGACCAACGACTACGGGTACAGCGTTACCACCGCGACGTCGGCGAGCGCGTACTACGGCACGCAGGTGTACCTGGCGACGCTGCCGTCGGGCGCCGCCCAGTACTCGACGGTGATCCTCGTGCCGACCGTGCCGGTGGTGCCCGGCCAGTGGTACACGGCGACCGCCCTGGTGCGCATCCCCTCCGGCAACAGCGTGTCGATGCTCGGGTCGTTGACGTGGCTGACGTCCGGCGGCACGACCCTGAGCACGGTCGGCGGGAGCGCGCAGGCGGTCACCTCCGGGTCGAGCACGTGGACGACGGTCACCGTGACCGGGCAGGCCCCGACGGGCAGCACCCCGGGGATCTGCGCCGCATTCCGGGTCCAGATCAACGCTGCGTTGACGGCGCAGACCCTGGTCCAGGTCGGCGCGCTGCAGGTCGAACAGTCCGCCACGGCGACACCGCTCCAGGTGCCGCAGACCGTGCCCGCGAACCTCCTGCCCCAGGTGATCGCGACCGGGTCGGCGTCGCTGAACCCCGCGAGCGACAGTGTCGCGAACTATTTCTACGCCCAGGCCGGGACGCTGACGCAGGGTACGTTCCTGACGCCAGCACCCACCGGGCAGACTACTGCGGTCGGCTGGCAGAGCCCCGCGGGCACGACGAGCAGCCCGAATTTCTGGTTCGGCAACACCGTCGCGGGCTCCGTGCTCGCGCAGCCGGACTGCTGCCAGGTCACGGCCGGGCAGGCGTACACCGGTTCGTGGTATTCGATGCGGCTCGCGTCCGCGGACGCGACGCTTCAGGTCACGCCCGGGATCTTCTGGTTCACCGCCGCCAACGCGTTCATTTCGGAATCGGTCGGTACGGCCGTCACGATTCCGGCCGGGTCGTGGGTGCGCGTGACCGCGTCCGGGACGGCGCCTGCGGGCGCCGCGTGGGCCCGGCTCACCTACTGGATCTCGAGCCCGAACCCGACGACCGCACAGAACACGATCTACCTGACGGGGGCGCAGTTCGAGCAGGCGGGCGCGGCGTCCGCTTGGATGGACCCGGGCCCGACCCGGTACATTTTTACCGGCGCGACTGAGCGTTGGCCGCAAACCTGGCTGATGTCCGGGGTCATGGGCCAGTCCGGCACGGTCGCCGTGGACGCCGGGGCGATGCTCGGGCAAGGGCTGCTCGGCGACCCGTTCGCCAACGAGGTCCTGACGTACAACCCCAACTTCTTCTACACGCTCGGCGACCCCGTTGGAGCCGCGTCGGTCGTAGACACGGCCGCCCGGCGGTCGCCCGCCCCGATCGAGAACTCCCCGTTCGGCCCCGGATCGCTGATTCTCGGCTCGAGCGTGAGCGGCGCAACCACGACCGGCGGCGTCCTCGGGTCCTCGGCCACCTGCGCGCTGTTCGCGAACAACCCGTCTGGCGCGACCCCTTTCCAGTACGCCGAAACGTTCATCAACCTCGCGAAGACGACAGTGGCGCCCGGCCCGCCGGCTAGCAACCCGTGGACGCGCATGGTCTCGTTCAACGCGGGCACAACGGTGCCCGGTACTGGAAACGACTACAACCTGTGGACGTCGTACCCGCCCAGCTTCGAGTCCACGTCGAACCTGTCCACGTTCTACATGGGCGTGAACGCCACCGGCGGCCTGACGCTGGGCTGCTGGAACGCCAACAACCGCGGCATGATCTACGCGGGTACCGCGAATGTATGCGACGGCAACTGGCACCAGGTCGCCATCGTTATCGTGCCTGGAACGTTCACGGGCACTTTCTACATGGACGGCGTGCAGCTGTACACGCACGTCGACACGCAGAGCCCGACGCCTACCGGCTGTTTCACCGACGCCTTGGGCTGCTCGATCAACTACGGGTCGAACCAGTATTCGCAGGGCTTCGCAGGCTCGCTCGCGCACGCCATCGAGATCCCGGCCGCCCTGACACAGGCGCAGATCACCAACCTGTACCAGTCGTGGCGCAACGCCTCGGCCGGAGACTCGAGCGGCGGCCGTGTCCAGCGCGTCCTGAACTGGGTCGGCTACCAAGGCCCGACGTCGATCGAGACCGGCAGCACCACGAACATGGGCCCGGCCACCGACATCACCGGCTCCTCGGCACTCTCGGCCATCAACACTGTGGCGCAGACCGAGAACGGCAACGCGTACGTGAGCGCCAGCGGCGCGATCACGTTCAAGGCCAGGTCGGACCGCTACAACCAGGCCACGCCCATGTACGTGTTCGGCGAACAGGCCCAGTACGGCGAATGGCCGTACGAGTCGATCGGGTTCGATTTCGACCCGTCGCACCTGTACGACAACATCCAGGTCACCCAGTACTCCACCTCGCAGATCGCAACCGCAGTCAGCGCCGCATCCACAACCCTCTACGGGTCCCGGGTGCTGCAGGTCACCATGAACCAGAACAACTTCTCGGAGTCGCAAGACGCCGCGAACTACATGCTCTCCCGGTACGGGACCGCAAGCATGCGGGTCTCCAGCCTCACCCTGCACCCGGCCGCCGTGTTCGGCATGTTCCAGGCCTGCCTTGCCATGGAGATCGGCACCCGCATCAGGATCATGAGGCGCCCGCCGTCCCCCGCCGCACCGATCCAGGTCGACGCGTTCATCGAAGCCATCGCATGGAGCATCGACCCGACCAGCGGCGACGCCACCGTCAAACTGCAGTGCTCCCCCGCGGACCTCGCCTCCTACTGGACGATGGCCGCACTGCACACCACGCTCAACACGTCCGTCACGGCCGGTACGAGCAGCGCCATGATCAACGCGCTGCCCGACGCGGCGTACAACGCACTGGCGAGCAGCCTGCCGTCCGGCTACCAATTGACTTTCGACCCTGGGACGTCGATCCAGGAGACCCTGACGATCTCCCCGCCGCTGCCCAGCACCGGCATCGGCTACACGTCCGCGACGATCAACTTCACGACGAATTTCGCCAACAACCACGCAGCCGGCGCGGTCGTCTGCGAACCGCTGCCCGCCGGCTACACGAACCCCGCCACGTGGGATCAGGGCTCAATCCTCGGCTGCGCGTACACCACGTTTGCAGCCGCAGCATCCAGCGGCGCGAGCACGATCACCGTCGGACAGTTGCCGGACTGGAAAACCAACGCCCTCACCTCCAATTGGAACATCGGCGACCTGCTCTCCCTCTCGCCCGGCACGGCGAACTGGGAGGGTTACAACCTCCTGACCCCAAATCAGAGCACGGCAGGCGGCGGGATGCTGCCGCTCGCCGCCGGCACCTCCGGCAACAGCGTCGGTGTCATGTCCGCGCTCGGCACGTTCAGCGTGCTCGCCTCCGCCACCGCATGGCAGGGCGGCAGCGTGTGGCAGGCCACGATCGGCGCCAGCGCCACATCCGGGTTCCGGCTCCTGCGCATCGCACTGCCCGCCATCCCGGGCCAGGTCTACAGCGCCAGCTACTACGTCCGCTCCGTCACCTCCGGCGCCAACCCGCAGGTTGCCGCGCAGCTCGGCTTCACCACCGCCGCGAACGCGACGATCACATCCACGACCGGCACCTCCGTCACCCTCACCGGATCCGCGACCGCGGCCTGGGCGCGCGTCACCGTCACCGCCACCGCGCCCGCGGGCGCCGTGTGGGTCCAAGCGGGCATCCCCCTCGCCGCAACCGGCCCCGGCTCCTCATGGGCTTTTCAGGCTGACGGGCTGCAGGTCGAACCCAACGCGAGCCCGTCCACGTACCAAACGTGCCCGCAGATCCAGTCCGTGTCCACGTCAGTGCCCGGCTACACCACGGCCACGATCACGCTCGCGACCCCGCTCGCCAACAGCCACGCCATCGGCGACTACGTGAGCGACCCGCTGCCCGCCGGCACCACGAACCCGGCCATGTTCCCGGCCACAACCCGCATCGCTTACTGACCGCGCCACCCAGGCGCCCCCGCACCGATAGGAGGCCCGGTGGCGAACCTTGCCGTGCCCACGCCGCGAACCTTCACCGTCGGCGAGACGGAGGTCGGCGCGTATTTCAACGCCGTCCGGGATGCACTCAACTTCCTGATCAACATCCCGATCGCGACGGTGTACCAGGCGACCGCGCAGACCATATCTCCAGCCAACACGCCGGTCATGCTCACTTTCGACGCGACGGTTGTCGACAGCTACGGCGGCCACAGTAATAGCACCAACAACAGCGAATACATCGCACAAGTCGCGGGCTGGTACCTGATCACCGGAAGCGTCTGCTTCGTCGCGTCAAGCAGCGGCACCTACCGGAAGGTCCAGGCCTACCATAACGGCTCGCCCATCCCGTACGGGCCGTCGCAACTACCACCCGCTGGCGCCACCTACGCAACATCGGTACCCATGGTGCCGGCGTTCATCTACATGGCCGTCGGCGACTACGTGCAGATCGGCGCAACCACCGATGTCGCAAGCATCGCCACCGTCATCTCCAGCCAGAACAACTCCTCGATGACCGTCTTCTGGCTGCACGCCTAACAGAGAGAACCAGGATGCCTTCAACGCAGGACATTACCGCCTACACCGTCACCGGAGGCGCCGAAGGCAACACGCCTGGCGGCACCGGGTACTTCGCCAACATCAACATGACCATTACGCCCGGCACCGACTTCGCCGACGCAGACGCCTTCGCAATCTTCAATGCGATGCTCGCAGCCTTCCCCGCCGGCTGGAACGTGACCGCCCCCGAGAGCATGAACATTCAGAAGGGTGACACCGAGCTCACCAGTTACACCACGAACTACACCTCGAACCCGCCGTCCTTCAGCTAATGGCTGGTCACGACGACGCGCCCACTGCGGCGCACGACCAGCGCACGACGCTCCACATCCTCGCCCACATCCCCGAGCACGAGCCGCGCGCCGACGACCCGCACTATCACCTGTTCGAACAGGCCAAGGCGCGGATCAAACGGCAGGGTCTGTGGAAGTGCGCCCTCAACGACGACCTCTGCGGCGGCCAACTCGAACTGCACCATGTTCATGTCGAGTTCTCGCAGGCCAACGCCGCCGACCCGACGAAGATCGAGCAGGCATTCGGGCTGCACTTCGAGGACGACGAGGACTTCCAGGAGTGGATCGAGAGCCCCGGGAATCTTGAAGTGCTTTGTGTCAACCACCATAGAACCCACTATGGCGTGCACGTCCTGCCGTCCGCGCTCTGGGAAGCCGTGCGCTGGCACCGCGCCGGCCAGCCTGCGCCCGCCGAATTCATCCCCGCGAAGGACGTGCCGAAGTGACCCTCTTCGAGCACACCCCGCACCCGCACGTCGCCGCCCGCAAGGAAGCCGGCCCGGTCAAGGTCGTCGACCAGCATCCGACGGGCAATCCGATCGCCCGCTTCAACACGCGCCTTGCGCTGGTCACCACGAAGGCTGTCGGCTCGATGTGGTGCGCGTACGTGTTCGCCGCGTTCGACTGCCTCGCACTGCCGCAGGCAATCGACGGCGGCATGTTCGGGATCGTCCAGTGGGTCGCGAGCTTCCTGCTCCAACTTGTGCTGTTGTCCATCATCATGGTCGGCCAGAACGTCCAGGCCGACGCGGCGGACAAGCGCGCCGAGTCCACGTACCTCGACGCCGAAGCCATCCTCCACGGGCTCAAACAGGCGCAGGCACACCTCGACGCCCAAGACGAGCACCTGCTTACGCAGGACGGAAAGCTCGCAGACCTGGTCGGGCAGATGACGCAACTCGTACCGCAGGTGGCTGCCCTCGTCGCCCGATACGCGCCGCCGACCGGCTGATGCTCGGCAACGTCGAGGCGAACCTCCTCGCCGACCTGGCCGACCACGGCGAGCGGATCGACGCAGTCCACGACCGGCTCGACGCGCTCACCCCCACTGCTCCTGAACGGGAGATCCAGCATGACCACTGACGTCACGTTCGGCATTGACATCGCCTCGTATCAGGCTGGCGAAGTGTTGGCCGAGGTCAAGGGCGAGGGCTTCACGTTCGCCTACGTGAAGGCGACGCAAGGCGTCGACTACGTCAACCCGTACTACGCGGGGTGGGCCGCGAACCCGGGCGGCATGACCCTCATCCCGTACCACTACGCGACGACGGATGATCCGGCGAAGCAGGCCGCCCACTTCAAGTCCGTGGTCGGCAACGTCCCGGCAGTGATGCTGGACATCGAGAACGGGTCGCCGACGACCGGCGCCGGGATCGCCGCGGTGATCGCAGCGTTCCGGGCCGAGGGCTACGCAGTCGACTCGTACCTGCCCCGCTGGTTCTGGTCGGAGGTCGGCTCGCCGGTCATGTCCGGCTGGGGGATCCGGAACCTGATCGCCTCGTCGTACCCGTCGAGCACGTCCGGCTACGCGTCCGTCCTGTACCCGGGCGACTCGTACTCGGGCTGGGAGCCGTACGGCGGGGTCACGCCGTCGATCCTGCAGTTCACGGATGCGGCCGTGGTCGGCGGGCAGCAGGTGGACGCGGAAGCCGCGAAGCCGACCGCGTCGTTCGACACACCCACCGGGCCAGCACCCAAGCCGCCCGCACCCTCCACGCCGAGCACCCCGGCCGGGTGGGCAGTAACCGTCAAGACCGTGCAGACCGAGTTGAACCGGTGGCCGTTCTCGCCGACGCTCGCCGTCGACGGCAGTGCTGGCGCAAGGACCTTGGCCGCCATTCGCACCTTTCAACAAGCAGCGGCGCTTGCTGTTGATGGGACTCCGGGAGCTCAGACGTGGCGGCGATTGTCCGCATGGTACGACCCCAGCCGCTGCTTCCTGCGTGATGGAAACACGGGTTCGGCGGTGAAGTGGCTCCAAGGCGAACTCAATCGGACGATTGGAGCCGGGCTTGCGGTCGACGGCCAGTTTGGCGCCAACACTCTCGCCGCAGTCGAGCACTTCCAATCCGCCCGCGGCCTCCAAGTCGATGGCCAGTGCGGACGCATGACCAACGCGGCCGTCCAGATCTGAGCGGAACGGTCCACGAACGAGAGCGGGGGTGGGCGTGAGTGGCGAGGAGCCGGTCACCCGACGGGAGTTCGACCTCTACAGGGATCTCGCGAGACAAGTCCAGCAATCGACGGACCGCGAGCTCCAACGCCTAGACCGCGAAATCGACCTCGTAATCAACACGCATGCCACGGACATGGCCGCGGCCGCACAAGCGCGCGAGGCCGCGATGGTGCGGATCGATGCACGCCGCGAACAAGACCTCGATGCGCAGCGCCGGCAACGCGAAGAAGACCAGGCCGAAGCGCAACAGGCAGCCGAACACAAGAAAGAGTGGTCATGGCAGACGAAACTCATGGTGTTCGGCCTGGCGATCGGCCTAGCGGGCCTGTGGGTGCAGGCCATCGCGGCGCACAAGTAGCCGTGCGCGGCCGGTCGCTGCCCGCCGCGCTCGCGGTGCTCACGGCCGCGACATTCGGGCTGATCGTCTTCAAGGCCGCCGACGGGGGCGTCCTGCTCCCGCAGGCCTCGGGCGGCAGCCCGGGCGCGGTGGTTACGGCCAGTCTCCACCCGTCGTCGCCCGGATCGGCCGGCCCGGTCGGATCGACAAGCCACGTATCGACGCTCGGGTCGGTGCCAGGCGTGGACACGGGCGGCGGCTCGACGGGGAACGCGCAACAGGTCAGCCTGCCGCTCCCCGGCCACACCGGCGCCGCGCCGGGCCCAGGCGGCGGCCCCAGCGCCCCCGTGTCGTCGTCCAGCCCAGCCGGACCCAGCAGCGTCCCCACAGCGCCCGCGCCGACCGCGTCCAGCCCGCATCCGACACCGAGTCCGACCGCGTCCAGTACGGCGCCCGTCACCGTGCTCGCCGGAGTCGGCAAAGTCGTGACCGACATCGGGAAAGTCGTGGTGATCGTGGCGACTGACGTGCTCTGACACGCTTCCAGCTCTGACACGCTTCCAGGCTTCTCGCCCCCGTCCTCCCTGCCTCCGGGCAGGGAGGACGGGGGCGCTTTCGGCGTTTCGGGGGCCACTTTGGGGCCGTGGCCACTCGATGGCCACCGTGTGGCCAATCGGCGCGTGCGGGCTGGCGGACGATGTAGCCTGGACGGCGTAGGACGTAGTCACATATCGGGCGTTCCAACGTTTCCGCAGGTGAGAGGATAATCACACACGGGTTCAAATCCCGTCTCCACCTCCATCGATCAACGCTCTGACCAGGGATTCTAAGGTCAGGGCGTTTAATCTTTCCAGCGGAGTGGCCACGAGAGTGGCCAAACAGGTGAAACGATCACCCCGGTGGCGGCACACTCACCTGCATGGCCGCAATAGAACCCCGCCTCAACGACGACGGCACCACCACCTACTGGGTCCGCTGGCGCCAGCCCGGCCAGACGAAGAAAACCAACGAACAGTTCACCGGCCCCGACGCCCAACTGCGCGCCGAACGCTTCGCCATCGACGTGAAGCTCGCCGGCGGACGCTGGCCGAAACTGTGGTGGCCACGCGTCGGGTACATTACGCAGGAACAGTGGGACCACCTCACCGCGCCGGCTGCCGCCGAACCCGCCAGCGCCCGGGTCCCACTGCTGCCCTATCTCCGCGAACGCGTCTCCCTGCTGACGAAAGTCACGCCAGGCACCCGCAACGGCTATTACCGCCTGATCGCGAACTACTTCGACTCCTACGAGCCCTTCGCTACGGCGGACGTCGCGGACCCGGACACACTCAATGGCGACACGATCTCCGCGTGGGTCAACTGGCTCGGCGACGGCGAACCGCACCCGAAGATCGAAGGCGCCTGGCTGCGGGCCCCGAAGGCGCCGAAGACGATCCACAACGCCCACGGTCTCGCCTACCAGCTGCTCGACTACGCCACCCGCGGAGAGAAGCCGCTGCGTCGAACCAATCCGTGCACCCATACGGACCTGCCGTCGCTCGACGACTCGACCGACGAGGAGATGACGTTCCTCGGCCATGAGGAATTCTGGCTTCTACATGCTGCTGGCGGTCCGATCGCTCAGGATGTCTCCCAGTTCGCCGTCGGCACGGGCGCACGGTTCGGGGAGTACACGGCCTTCCATGTTGGGGATGTGCGTCGCGACAGGCAGCCGGCAGCGCTCTATGTGGAGCGCGCATGGAAGCGCGACGAGGCGTCCAAGGAGCCTCCGAACCCGGGGTTCGTCATCGGGCCGCCGAAGTCGTCGGCCGGGCGCCGGTGGGTGACATTGGATGAGGGGACGCTCGGGGTGCTCGAAGGCGGATATCTCGACCGGCCGTCTACGGCATGGCTGCTCGCGGATACGGCCGGTCGGCCCTGGACGCATGCAAGGTTCTACCGGGGGCATTGGCAGCCGATGGTGTACCGGGCCCTGCGGTGCGAGGAGCATCGGGCCATCGACAAGGAAGAGGGCCGCCTCATCAAGGGCGAGCGGGTGCGGATGACATCGAAGCGCGAACTGTCGACGGCGTGGATGGTGCCGTGCCTGTGCCCGGGAACATTGACGAAGGTGCCGCGGATCCACGACTTGCGGCACACCTGGGTGTCGTGGCTGATTGCGGCGAAGGTCCCGATTCCGAAGATCGCGAAGGCTGCGGGACACGACGACATCAAGACCACGTACAAGGTCTACGGGCACTTGATGGCCGAGTTGGACAAGGAGCAGGCCGAGGCGATCGGGGTGGCCTTGCGCGGGTTGCGTCGGGCCGCGTGATGGCGCGTCAGCCCGCGCTCTCGTCGCGGACGGCGTAGAAGCGGCGGACCGCCGGGAACTGCCCGGTGTCGTCCCGGCCCTCGTCGAGGGCTATCGCCGCGATCTCGTCGGGGTCCAGTACGGCCGCCGCCTCGGCGACCGTCGGTCCGCACAGGGCCAGGTCCATCGCATGCTCGTGGCGGGCCCGGTCCATGCCGACGAGCGACGAGACGGTGAACGTCACGCCTGCGGCCTGCAGGAGGACCATGGTCACGATGAGTCGGACGAGCGGCACGTGGATGACGCCGGTTTCGATCTGGACGGTGTATGCGCCGGCCAGCACCCAGCAGGAGACGCCGAGGTACGATTTCGCGCGCCACACCCAGGGGCGCGCTGCGAGGGGCTTGCGGTGGGGGTAGGCGGCGAGTTCCCTGCGGTCGGCGTCGGGCAGTTTCCTGATGGAGCGCCACATGAGCGCGGTGCGGCCGTCGGCGCCTCGCAGGTGCGGCGCCAGGTATGTGCCGAGGGATGCGATGGACAGGTCCCAGAAGATGGCGATGACCAGGGCTTGGCTGGAGAATCCGGGGTGAGTGCGCTGCTCGAATACTACGACGACGGCGCCGATCCACCCGATCTTCGAGATGATGCTCAGCGCTCTGATCGCGCCGGTCTCCCAGCGGGATACGGGGGCTTCATCGAGGGCGGTTGATCGTGGTCGTGCAGTGCCCATGGGTGCGGCTCCCCTGTCGCTGGCGCTGGCATGTAAGCCTCCACAGAAGCACTGCCACTGGCGTCTGGCAACGGCCGGTTTCGCTCGATCGGGTGAATCTGGGCAATGGGCCGTTACTGGTGTGACGTTTGTGTTCTCTTTGCCTGAAGTTGCCGACACGTTGACGGTTCCGGGACCTACGAGACGTGCACGCCGCACGAGGACGCGCGGCGTGCACGATGCGCGCTTGGGATCAGGGCGCGCCCGTAGTGCGACGACCGGCCTGGGACTTTAGCCGGTCGCCAGCTGGTCGCCGGCAGCACCGGCTTCGCGCTCCCGCTGGGCTTCGCGCCTGGCCGTCACGGCGTCGGCAACGCGGCGCTCGAAGATGTGGACTTCCTCCCGCTGCCGGAGTTCCACCTCCCGGATCAGTGCGGCCTTGTCGCGATCGGTCAGTTCGGCGTCGGCGCGGATCCTCTGGATGATCGGGTGGTCCTCGATCACGTTCGCCCGTTCGCGGAGCATCGCAGCCGTCTTGGGGTGGCCTGCGGCGGCGACGGCTGCGACCGTGTCGCCGCCGAGCAGGTGCGCGATGTTGATGGCAACGTCCGCCGTGTGCGGGGCGGACTGGCCGGACAGCCAGCGTTCGACGGTGCCCATGGATACGCCCGCGCGTTTCGCAAACACGGTCGACGCGAGGTTCGCGTCGTCGAGGGCGAGGCTCAGCCAGCGCGCCCAGGCCAGGTACGGTCCCGTGGCTTCGGTGGTGGCGAAGCGTGCGGCGATCGTGTCGTGGCCTGCCGCGCGCAGAACTTCGGCGGCGGGGCGGTGGAGGAGTTCGGAGATCAGTAGCGCGGCTTCGATGCTGGCGCTGTTGTCTCCGTTGGTCCAGTGGGTGACGTGGCCGGTGCCGATGGCGCCGTTCGACCTTTTGACAAGGTCGATGGGGGCCAGTTTCTCGTCGGCGAGGGTGCGTCGGAGGTAGTCGGCCCACTGCTGTGCGATCTGGGCGCGCCGGGCTTTGCGCTCGTCCTGCGGTGTGGGTGTCACGGTAACCCATTCCTGTGCTGGCCAGGGGGCTCATCCTGGCCGGACTGAATGTTTTCAGTTCAGTCTAGTCAATGGCGACGGATGGCGTGCCCACTAACTGTCTCAAAACACTCATCCACACGCCAGGGCCAACGGGAGCGCAACCTCCTGAAGTGCGCCGATGCGCACCCGACGGGCCCGGGACCAGGCCGGAAAGCACCGTTGCAGACTCGTGACCCAGTTCAGCTGAACTGCTTCAGCTAGAGTGCTATGGTCGTAGCAGCTGGTTCAGCTAGGCCAGACCAGCTGATCCATTTCAGCCGACCTGCGGAAACGGAGGTACTCATGGCACATCGCCCCAACCGGCCCAGGTACGTACTGCAGGACAACGCACTGCGGCTGATCGCCGACACCGACCCCGCGTTCCGCAAGACCGACGGCGACGTCCACGTAGCCGCCATCGGCATCGCCGCAGGCCTCGACTCCACCACCCTCGTACACCTGCGCAAGGGCCGGATCGGACTGTCGTCCGACGTCATGGCCGCGCTCGCATGGCTCTACATCACCAAGGCCGGCATCGAACGCCCTGTCGCCGAAGGCGCCCTGTTCGACCTCCTGTCCGGCAAGCGTGCCATGGCGGTCGCGGCATGAGCGTCACCGAAACCGAAACCGCCGCGCTCGAACCGGGCTGGTGGACGGTCGACGAGATGGTCACCCATTACCGGCTGCCGAACCAGCGCTGGCTCACCGACCGGTGCACCCCCGGACACCCGGGCCGGGTCCAACACCACCGGTTTGACCGGAACACCCCGGTCTTCTCTCCCGGAGATCGCCAACTATTCGAGGGCCGGCACGTCCGCAACGCCGTCGGCGACTCCGCTGCCGAAGAGCTGACGCCGCTCGTGGAGATCGACCCGGTCATGGCTGCGCGAGGCGCGAAGGCCCTCGGGCTCGGCGCATAAGAAGTGCCGCCTGGCCCGGGGGCAACCGGGCGCAAGCGGCCGACAACCACCTAGCAATCATTCGAATGAGGAGGTGGCCGTCCCCCATGACGGTAGCCCTGGACGTCCTGTCGAGCAAATCAGCACCCTGCACCACTCGCGGCGACCTGCTCGCGATCCTCCCGCCGTCCATCCGCGCGACGGCCGAGGACTACCTGCTGTACCAGCCCCGCATGGCGGCCGCGCTGCGCCTGTTGGCGTGCGTGGAGACCGTCCCGTGGGAGGCGGCGGTGCGCAGCAGTCAGATCGACGCGTGGCCGCTGCTGACGTCGATCGGCCCGTACCGGTCGGACGAGAACCGTGACCGGGTGCTGGTCGAGGCTGCGGCTTGTTTCGTCGACCCGGACAACGTGCACATCCCGCTGGCCCTGATTCCGGGCCGGTTCTGCGAGGACGAGGATTTCGCGATCCTGGTCGACGCGCTGCGGATCTCCCGCGAGGGGCTGACTTCGTGACCGCCCTCGACCACCGCCCCGTCGCCCCTACCGCTCCCCCGCGTCCGGCCCGTCGCCCCCGCCGCAGGTCCTCGGCGGCGCCGAGCGTGCGCACCCAGCTGGCTGCTGAAGCGAACCGGCTGCTGGACACGGCGTTGACGACCGAGTTGACGGCGCAGGACGCACTCACGGACCTCGTCGGCGGCCTGCTGAACCTGGCGTCGGAGCCGAAGCCCGCGTCGAAGCACGACTTGCTCGACTTGCTGCGGCGCAAGGCGGATTCGCTTGGCTGCCCGGCCGGCACTCTCCTCGCCGACCGGGCCGTGGCCGACATCGACGCGCTGATGGCGGTGTTCATCGACGCCGAGGATCTGATGTCTCGGATCGCGGCGGCGGCCGGTGACGCGAAGACCGCCGAGGGCACGAGCGGTGCGGACGCGGCCGACGCCAGGCTGCACAGCCTGGTCGAGGAGCTCGTGTACGACCGCGGCGTTGGGATGGCGCGATGACCGTCCCGACGATCGACCTGCCTGCCGCGACGTTCCACGTCCGCGTCACGGTTCTCGCCGACTACGTCCTGATCACCGTGTCCGGGCACCTCGACGAGGCGACCGCTCCGCAAGTGCGTGAAGCAGTCAAGGTCGCCCGCACTTCTGACGGCTACCGGTCTATCGCCATCGACCTGACTGATGCGGCCGTGCACGGAAGCAAGGGCCTCTCGCCGATCGTCAACGCGTTCTTCTCGACGCGGAGGGCCGCCGACCTCTACCTGGTCGCACCGTCGAAGATGGTGCGCCGCGTGCTCGACCAGATCTCTGGCGGCTCGCTGAGGACTTTCTCGACTGTCGCCGAGTTGGACGATGCACTCGCTGCAGAATTGCGGGCGGTGGCCTCGTGACCGCCCTCGACGACCGGCCCGCCACCCGGCGCATCACGCCCACCGCCCGGCTCGTCCTGAGCGCCGGCGCCGAGCGGCACGAGTGGCTGGCCGCCCGCCGCCGCGGCATTGGCGCATCGGATGTGCCCGCGATCCTCGGCGTCTCGGACTACGGCACTCCGCGTTCCGTCTACTACGACAAGCGGGGCAAGGCTGTCGACGACGCGAACGAGGCCGCGCACTGGGGCACCGTGCTCGAGGAGCCGGTCGCTCGCGAGTGGGCGCGCCGCAACCGGTCCGTGGTTCGTCGGGTGGGCCTGGTCGCGCACATCGATGACCCGGTGCTGATGTGCACCCTGGACCGGCGTGTGACCGAGTGCCCGCTGCCGGAGTCGCGGCGCGAGCAGTGCGCGCTCGAGGTGAAGTGCCGCAGTGCGTTCAAGGCGAACCGCTGGCACGCGTCGCTCCCGGACGACATCACGGGCCAGATGCTCTGGCAGATCGCGGTGACCGGCTATGACCACCTGCACTATGCGGTCCTGGTCGGCGGCAACGACTACCGGCAGGGCGTTGTGCGGCGCGAGGACCACGAGGCGACGATCCGGCACATCGTGACCGCGTGCAAGCGGCTCTGGGACGAATTCGTCGTGCCCGGCGTCGTGCCGGCCGCAGATCCGGAACACAGCGCTCGCGAGGCCGAAATGTACAAGCGCATGCACAAGCAGCGCAGCGGCCTGGTTTCGGCGGATCCCACCGAGGCGCGGGAGGCGGCGCTCGCCTACGCGCAGCACCAACGCGGTGAGTCCGGCGAAAAGAAGCTGAAGGTCGCGGCACAGGCGGAGCTGTTTCGCCTGATGGGCAACGGCACTGCGCTCCTGGCGGACGGCCACGTTGTCGCCGAGGTGCGTGACGTCAACCGTGCGCCGTGGGTCAACCTCGAACGCCTTGCCGAGCGCTACCCGGACGCCTACCGGGACTGCGTCGCGAGCAAGAAGAGCCCGCAAATGTACCTCGATCCCGACTTTGTGAAGATGGCGGAGGCCCTGTGATGGGACTGAAAGAGAACGCTGCTGCGCTCGCGGGCGAGGCGCTTCCGGGCACGCTCGTGGCCGAACGGGTCGAGTTCAAGGCGGCGCCGGACCTGGAGGAACCGGACCTTGGCGACCTGTCGCAGGACGCGGAGCGCGTGTCGGCTATCGCCGCATGGTCACGTGTCATGGGCGAGATCCGTGCGATCAGCAAGGACGGCGACTTCGACGGTGGCCGCGCCGGCAAGTTCAAGTTCCGCGGGATCGAGCAGGCGCTGAACTCGTTCGGCCCGGCATGCCGCAAGCATGGCGTGCTGGTCATCCAGCACCGCGTGGAGACCGAGTACCGGGACATCACCACGAACAGCGGCGGCAAGATGCGCGAGTGCACGGCACTGGTGACGTTCCGGATCTACGGCCCTGACGGTTCGCACTTCGATTCGCAGGCGGCGGGCGAGGCGTCGGACAGTGGCGGCCGCTCGACCCCGAAGGCCCAGTCGATCGCGCTGCGCACCCTCTTGATCAACAACGGGCTTGTGCCGACGGAGGATCGCGACGCCGATCGGGACAACTTCGAGCGTGGCGAGTCGAACGTCCGGTCTGCGGCCAGTTACATGCAGGAGGTGTTCGACCCCGGCACGAGCGCTTCGAGGCTGCGGCAGGTTTACCAGGAGCTTGTGTCGACGCGTATCGCGACAGCCCTGGTGCGCAACGAGATCGGCGAGGACGAAGAGATCGGCAAGCTCGTCATCCGGCTCGGCAAGGACCGTGCCGCCTCGGGCGGCCATGTGGGGCACGAGTTGGGCGGCTTCGCCGAGGCGTGCCCAGCTTGCGCAGAGCGTTCGCAGGCCGACCGTGAGATGGCGGGGGCTGTCGCATGACGCATTCCTGGATCCCATACGCCGCGGCCGCCGCGGTTTTCGCGACCGCGCTCGCGTGGATTCTCGTCGGCTGGCGCCGCGACGCCCGCGACGAGGCGGAAGCGGTGGCCGAGTGCCGGGCGTTCAACGCCCGCGTGGCCGCCGACCGGGAGGCCTCGTTCCAGCGGCAGGCGGACGAGGTGCTCGCCTTGGCCGACTACTTCTGCCGCTACTCGGCGCACCAGCAGGGCCTGTCGCTGCTCGACGAGTTGACCAACCGGCACCCGATGCCGAAACGCCCCGCTCCCCCGCCGCCGGCTCCCGGTGAGCCGTGGCAGCTGCGCATCACGACTGACATGCCCGGCCTGGTGGGGCCGGGTGACTCCGATGACTGACCAACCCTCTGGTGGAGAGAACATGACGATCGCACCGCACACCGACGAACAGGCCGCTAGCGGCCGGGCCGACCTTGCCCGCACCGACGCGAACCGTGTCGCCACGCTCGTCCAGATCGCCCGCGACGGCCACAACGAGGCCCGCGACCACGGCGACGATGCCGAACGCCTGCAGCACGCCTCGTTCGTCCTCTACGACCGGATCGCGTCGAAGCCCGGCGACCGGCGCACCCGGCTGGATCGGGCACTGCACGGGGCCGACGGGTCGCTGGACGAGGAGGCGCTGCTCGAGTACCTGGATCTGACGGGCCGGGAGGGGTTCTCGGCGCGGCAGGCGTTGCAGAAGATCCTGGACCGTCGGACGCTGCCGGAGTTCGACGGCGGCCAGACGATTTCGGATCGGCTGCACGGGCTGGCGTACACGTGGGAGCGCGAAGACCGGGCGCAGGAGGCTCCGGCTGCGACGCGTCCGGCGCTGCCTGCGGGCGCTGCGCCTTCGACTGGCGGCCCGCTGCCGAAGCGTGTGCCGGGCCAGCGGCTTGGCCCGCAGCCGTCGCAGCCTCCGATGTTCCCGCCCGCACCGGAACCGACTGCGGCTGAGACGACGGACCAGATGATCCTGCGCCATGTCGGGGACGGCGTGTATTCGCCGGAGGACGGGGTCCGGATGCTCAAGGGCGACCGTGCGGCCGCCACTTCCCCGAGTGCGAACGACTCGTTCGCGGCGGCCGCGCTGCCGCAGGCCCGGAGCATCAGCGACACGGTGACGATGCGCGCGGACGCGGTGCTGGCGGAACTCGCGCAGGACGACGTGTTCGAGCCGGCCCCGGTGGAGCCGCGCCCTTTCGCTCCCGCGGCCGTGGAGGCAAGCCGGGCCACGGCCGGGGACGCAAGGGCCGCAAGCGCTGAGCGCCCGCACCTCGAGTTGACCGACACCGCCGAGTAACAGAGACCCCGGCCGGGCGTTCCCCTCCTCGCCCGGCCGGTAGCCGCAGACGCGCCTCCACGCACCTGCGGCAGGGCCTGTGCCGCCATCCATGGAAACGGCGGCGCAGGCCCAGGGGGGAACCCGAATCGACTCTTGATCCCAGGAGGGGACCGTGAGCACAAACACCAGCATCGAATGGACCGACGCCACCTGGAACACACTCTCGGGCTGCACCCGCATTTCTGAAGGCTGCCTGAACTGCTACATCGAGCGGACGCCGCCATTCCGGATGGCGCACCGCAAGTTCGACAGCCCCGAGATCGGCGGCAGCACCGGAATCATCCTGCACGAGGACCGCCTCGACCTGCCCCTGCACTGGCGCAACCCGCGGCGCGTGTTCGTCAACAGCCTTGCCGACCTGTTCCACGACGACGTGCCGACCGAGCACATCGCCAAGGTGTTCGCCACCATGGCCCAGGCCGAGCGGCACACCTTCCAGGTGCTGACCAAGCGCCCGGCCCGCATGCGCTCGCTACTGAGGTCCGGCGAGTTCGCCGAACTCGTTTGGCACTCGATCAAGGACACCTGGACGCCGAAGTCTCTGGGGCGCGAACTGGCGGAAAACCTCATTGACCACTTTGTGGCCAAGCGGGCCCACGGGGCGCCCATGCGCCCGCTGTCGAACGTGTGGCTCGGTACGTCGGTCGAGTCGCAGAGGTGGGCCGATATCCGCATCCCCAAGTTGCTGGAGACCCCGGCTGCGGTCCGGTTCCTGTCCTGCGAGCCGCTGCTCGGCCCGATCGACCTCGCCGGCCCGATCCACGCGGACGGCCCGCTGCGCGGCAGCCGCACGAAGCTGACGTACTGGCTAACCGGCGAGCCGCAGTGGGGGCCCGACGAGGCCGGACCGACGGGCGTGATGATGCAGTCGCTCATCACCGGCCCGCGTATCGACTGGGTCATCGTCGGCGGCGAGTCCGGCCCTGGCGCCAAGCCCATGCACCCCGACTGGGCCCGGAAGCTGCGCGACCAGTGCGTCCAGGCCGACGTGCCGTTCTTCTTCAAGCAGTTTGGCGAGTGGGGTCTCGAGTGGCCGCTCGACAAGGAGGGCCGCATCGTTGCCGGTCCGCGCGGGATGGGCATCACCGTCGCCAATGACGGCACCGTCTACCAGCCCGGCGACCTGGCTTACCCGGACGGCCCGCGATACGGCGAGGCGATCCGCGCGGGTCACAACCGGGCGAACCTGACCTCGATGTACCGGCTCGGCAAGCACGCCGCCGGTCGCGAGCTCGACGGCCGCACCTGGGACGGGCAGCCGCGCGTGCCCGAGGCGGTGGCGGCATGATCGGGGAATCGATCATCGATGGGGTCTTCATCCCGCGCGTGTTGGTCGTCTTCGTGCTCGCCTTCGCTG
>FTJE01000001.1_pt2 | contig 26614 bp, 38 predicted proteins | sample 1658251 | NCBI WGS metagenome assembly FTJE01 (sample SAMEA3914810, study PRJEB12502) | metagenome | biome: forest; material: soil | place: Canada | collected 2011-08-04 | depth 0.1 m | reverse complement strand
ACTACCCACGCGCATCGCAGAAAGATACCCCAAGAGGTATTCCAAGTTCTTGCTGCCGCCTTCTTCCAAAATGTCATAAGGGCCAACGCTAGGCTTAATCATGCGCGAACGGCCTTCCTCGATCATGGACTCGATCCTATTTCTTGCCACCGTCGATCACGGTGGGCTTGAAGTCTGGTCTTACGATTTTGCCCTGGGACGCAATCGGCTTCGGATGTGAAAGGAAATCGAAACTGAAGGCCCAGGATGGTTTTACCGACAAATCCGCATCGTCGGCCGGTAGAACGTCAAGAGTAGACCCATCATCGCGTTCCCACCAAGGCTTGTCAAAGAAAGATCGCTTACCAACCCATTCTTCTATTTTTGGTAGCACCGAATTGGAATCACCCACGAATGTGAATTGCAATCCAAGCTGGTTATCCGATTGAACTTCTACGGGACCGAAGACCATCGTCGAATTGGCCAGTGCCTGAAGCTTAGACTGGAAGATCGCCGCAAGATGCTGATCGTCCGGTTCGTGTGGTGTCAAAACGATGACGTTTCCAAGACGCGGTGTCCCGTTCTCCTCGTCGATGAACATCTTAATGGCATCCGCGTTTTCATGCGAGAAAATCACGCTCTTGCTGACTACATTGTCGAGCCAATAGCGCATCTTCGAGAAGGCTAGATCGATCTGATTTTCCTCGGCCGTTTCCATCGTCATGAATTCCATCTTGAAATGGATAGACGAGGGCACAAGGATGTTTTCAATTACACGGACGACCTTTATTTTAAAGGTGAAGTGCGTGTAGACCTCAGCCATTTCGCCTTCATCATCGAACTCGTCCATTTACTCGTTACCTTTATCTTCATTTGGTTCAGTCGTTTTTGCCATCTTTTCCTCATGATAAGTCGGGAAATTGGCGGCAGGTGCTTTAGTCGGCTGCGAAGTCTTCTTCATCGTCAGACGTTCGCGAGCCATGCGACGGCGTTGCACCATCGTATCGTCACTTTCAATTTCACTTGTCTCTTTTTTATTCTTTTCAGCCAGATCAGGTTCAGTCTCGATGACCTTCGGAAATAGCTTCTCACGTTCGCTGAACATGACTCTCAAGACCCGATCCCGGCGCTCTGCTTCGATCGCTTGAATCATCATCAGAAACTGATCCCCCATTGACGAACCGCTGAAGCGCGCTGCCCAGGAAAGACGACGATTCAGTTCAACTTGACGATTGAGAAGTTCCTCATCACTCATAGCGTGTGGATTGAAGCCGGGAATATCGAACATTGAGCATCCTTAACAAAATGAATAATAGAAGGCTATATTCAAATATTTAGGATGTTATTTTGGCTTTTTGGGAAGAGGTCTGACAAAAGCTGGATTGGTCACTTTATAGTGAGTGCCACAGGAACTACAGAAGAAATCGAGATATCGGAATATACCGCCCGACAAACTAAAATCAGTGACGGACCCGCAATCACAGGTAAAACGCATGGGGCCAAGTTCCATCTTGTGCTCCGTGGACTTTACTGCTTTCGGCTTGCGGCCGGGAAAATCGATAATCTCCATGACTACTACCTTTCGTAGCAGTGTTACTAAACCAAAAATATTTAGATAGCCCTCACATGATGATAAAACTGACGATTGTTCGCAATATACTTCGACTATAGTGTTGTTTCTTTAGGATATAGTTAGAGAGAATGCCTGGTTTGCTGTGTATAAGCCGTCTGAGGCTTGGACAGTAAACGTGTATGTGCCCGTTGAGGTGGTCGTGTTCGACGAATAAAGCAGTCCATTCGCGGCCAATGTTTGATTAGGGGCGAAGGCACCGGACACTAACGAGTAGGCTACCGGTTGATGTTCTGGGTCGGTCGCGCTGAACTGGAAGATATTGCCGATGGTGCTTCCAGAATAGGTTCCGATGCTCCCGGCCGGGGTGTTCCAGCTTGGCGGATAGTTCAAGATACCGTAAGTGAAATATCCCGTAGTTGTAACATATTGATCGGATACGGCGACGTAGAAATCGCTGCCGTTGTTATTCGCCTGTGAATACGGAGTCGTGCCAGTAATGGTCAATGTTGCATTATCGAACACCCAACCTCCCGGCATACCGTGGGCCGAATAGGTTAGTGGGGAATTATCGGGCGAATTGGCCACAAGCTGAACATAGAATGGATTGTTCCCATCAAATGCCCCGAGGTAAGACGGAGTGACCCAGTAAGGGGTTCCTTCGACCGCGCCGAGAAAATCACTGAAGGCGATCGCTTGCCCAGAACCAACTAGAGGAATGCGACGATTTTCTTCTCGGTCAATTACGAGGAAATTACCCAGGCGCAAAACTTCCAGAGTTAACGGATTAGTTACTTGGCGAGGGCCGCCAAGCTCAGAAATGCTTTCTCCGGTCAACGTCCACGTATTTCCGCTCAATGTGTATACTTCGTCAGCACCGCCGATGATATTGTAGATTTTCGTGATGCCGTTTCCATCATAGGTGAAACCACCAGATAGGGCCGGGCCGGTGGCGGTAATTGACATGTAAGCCGTCTGCACTGTGGTGTTAGTCGTAACCGTAACATCGGCAACCCCATCGTTTTGATGGTAATAGTTGTCGTTTGTATACAATCTCCCGTATGTTGCCGTTGGAGCAGTTGCTAGAATGGAGTTGGCGGTAACTGTCGCATTGATATATTGCCAACCATCAACCACGGACAATTGCGGATCGGCGTATGTCTGGTCAAATACACCAGTATGATTGGTATCCATAGCCCAGATATGGAAATTTTGATACGGAGCGAGCGCTCCGTTGTAGACTGGATCGTCTTGGATCACCCGTTTCATCATGCTTATATTGTATGTCTGGCCCGGAACTATTCTGAAATAACCAATGGAACCCCATCCTTTTGGCTGAATAATGCCGCCCCACAGCAAGCCCTGCGATTGAAGGACATTTCCGATTCCCGGAACATTCACAACAAAAATTTCATCTGCTGGAAGGCCCGATAGATCACCCCGAGAGGCCAGATAACCGATATCAGTGGTCCAATATCGAACACCGGCAGAGAAGTCCGAATGGTAGATACCGGCCTCCGAATTCATCGCAGCGTCCAGTTCACTCTGAACATCGAAAACATAGTTGGTGATGGCAGTGTTGATAACGTTCCGGTAATATGCGCCTAGATTCGAAGGAATAGGGCCACCGAACTCTTCCTGAATATCGCTCATCCGAATCTGGGGAAGCACTTCGAAAAGTTGCACTTCGAAGGCCGCATCCGAATAAGGAGGCGCATCGAGCCCGTTGCGATTCACACGAAGACGAGGGCGAGCGTAAACAATGTTCTCGGCCGGGGTCCATGCGCAATACATCTTATACCATTGTCCGACGACCCATTCGCCGGTGTCAACAAACGACGCTTCGCCCACGAAATTCTCATTTACGCCGTCGCCATCAACCACGATGTAGCCGAGATCGGCCCCGGTGGCCGAAATGATTCCGTTGTTCGCGCTGTTGTAAGTCGCCGGATCGATATCGGTATAGGTGACGAAACCGGGCCTGAACCAAGACTCGACACCGTTTGTCGCCGCTTGAGTCTTGCGCATGGTTATACGGCATAGATAGGTTCTCGAAGTATCAGGGACGAAACCCTGAATAGGATCGATCGATTCTGCTATGCTAGTAATAGAATTATGGAAATAGACGCTATTACCCTGATCGTTGATTCCAATATAACTAGCCGGAATACTAGCGATATTGGCGAGATCGGTGGGATTGGTGGATTCGTTAAAAGTCCAGCCAGCGTTAGACACAAAGGTCGAGGGGTAATAGGGAGGAAGCGACATGCCAATATTTATGGTTGACCTTTAAACGGTTTACCAATATAAATTAGGGCTCAACTCTCGGACGAAAGGCAAGCGAATGGAAAATCGACTCCTTACCCGCGATGCCTTCCGAGAAGGCGTCCTGGCTCGTGATAAGCACAAGTGCGTCTTCTGCGGCGAACCAGCCGTGGATCAGGATGGCCGTGGCCATGCGCACCACATTCTCGAACGTCGGTTGTTCCAACATCCGGACGAGCTTGGTGGCTATTTTCTGAACAACGGTGCTTCGGTGTGCGAAGAACACCACATGCGATGTGAAATGACCACGATCTCCGTGGAAGATGTTCGTATCGCCTGCGGTATCACCAAGCCAGTTTTACCATCGCATCTCTACGAAGACCACGTATATGATAAGTGGGGCAACCCCGTTCTGCCCGATGGTCGCCGGTTGCGTGGTGAACTCTTCAACGACGAAAGCGTCCAAAAGGTTCTGAAACAAGGTGGTGTGCTCGATCTCTTTACCCATTGGGTGAAGTATCCGCGCACGCATCATGTGCCGTGGTCGGAAGGTATGAACGACGATGATCGGATGATGGACAACATGTCCGGATTCGTCGGTAAGCGTGTCGTCGTCACCGAAAAGATGGATGGTGAAAACACAACGCTCTATCAGGATTATATCCATGCCCGCAGTCTGGATGGTCGAAACCATCCGTCGCGCGCCTGGGTGAAGAACTTCTGGGGCCAGATTTGCGGAGACATTCCGCTTTACTGGCGCGTCTGCGTGGAAAATTGCTATGCCAAGCACTCGATCGGCTACGACGATCTTCCGAGCTACGTGCTCGGATTTTCGATCTGGAACGATCGCAACGAGTGCTTGTCGTGGGATGACACCATGGAATGGTTCACGCTCTTGGGTGTGACGCCGGTTCCGGTGCTCTACGACGGCATCTACGACGAGAAACTGATCAAGGGTCTGTATGACTCCAAGACGGATTGGAATGCCCGCGAGGGTTATGTGATCCGTCTGGCCGATTCCTTCCCATACGGACAGTTTCGAAACGCAGTCGCGAAGTTCGTCCGCAAGGGTCACGTGCAAACAGCCAAGCATCATTGGCAGAGCCAGATGGTTGTTCCAAATAAAATGGTCAACCCCGCATAGAAGATATTTAATTGACGTCTTCTGGTCTCGGGGTATATTCAGTATTCACCCCGATTGAAAGGAGGGCGTTATGGATTACGAAAAAATTGAACGCGCTCTTGTCGAGAGGACGAAGACGCTCTACCAAGATTTCGTAGCGGCCAATCCGATACAACATTTCGATTCCCGCACTGCGACGAAAGCTGAGCGTGCGGCCCATAGAATTGCGTCCAAGGCGCAGAACGAAGCCTTACGGGCTGCTAAGGGTCGCTACGCTAATCTTCTTGCTCGCGTGCGTGCACATCGTGCGTTTCTGGCTGACCGCCACGCAAAGCGTGAGCAACGTTCAAAGTATCTGCACCTGCTTCGTGCGGTTGCGGATACCATCGATTCGAACGGGGTGGTTATCAGCTTCGACGTCGAACGCGGCTGGCCCAATGTTGATTTTCCGAATGGTGAATTCCGTGAACTTGGAATGACCATTTTACGTGGGAGCCACATCGAAAGCTACAACTTGCGGGTGGATACTGCACAGAAAGCCCATTGGGTCGGCTTCAATTTCGGAGAAACGAAACGTCTATCCCAAATTGAAATTTTCAATCGATTCGTGAAAGCGGCTTCGGATGCGAAATTCTACGTAGGGCACAGCCTCAATGTAGACATCGAGTATCTGAACACGATCATGGAAGACGTCGGTTATCCTCCAATTCCCTACCGGCGAGTGGTCGATACGTTCTTCTTGGCGTCACTGCACCCCGATTTCGATGAAGGTCGAGAAAGGGCCAACTTGTCTAATGTGGCTACCCTCTATGGTGTTCCCGCGCCGAATCCGCACTCCGGTGGGAACGACGCTCGTTACAACATGGAACTGCTGCAAGCTATGGTTAATGCCCATGTGCGCAAGCCCCCATCAGAAATGGTGGGGGCTATTTCTTTGGACACGGAGCCGAAGCATCCCGAAATCGGCAATCGCATGAAAGCGATCGCGATTTTCTGTTTTGGCGTCACCATGGGCGCGTGGATGAATATCTGGCCGGATGTGTTCTATCATCCGAAATCCGGCTTCCCATCCGGGGCATTCTTTTTCGCGTATGCGACCATTCCTGTAACGATGTATTTCTTTCTTCGTTGGCGGGGGCGAGCGCGGAGTGATAATTTGGTAGACAAAAATAGTTAACGTTCGCTATGATCCCGGTCGAAATTGACCGGGATTTTTGTTTTGTCCGAACTTGATACTGACACCGAATATTTCCAAAAAGCTCAAGTGCTGCTCAAGATTTCCGGAACGACAGATATCTTTGTCAATGATAGTCGAGTGCGTAAACGCGTGTATAGAAATGGAGCAGTGGGACCAAATCTGTTGCCGTTCAGACTAGAAGTAGGAATCGCCAAACCAAGATTCCACGTATGGCCCAAGAGACAATATTTTGCGTCTGGACAGGAGTTGTATAATACAGTGAAGAAACTGCTGAACGAAATATTTAACGATGGCTGATAACTGTCCACTGTGCGGCCGAGAATTGATCCCCGGCCCGAGTATCAACGAACATCATCTGATACCGAAGCTCAAGGGCGGCCGTAAAGGGCCGACCGTTATGCTGCATACTATTTGCCACTCCAAAATTCATTCGATCTTCACCGAATCCGAATTGGCCCGGAGCTTCAACACCGTCGAATCTCTTCTGGAAAACGAAGAGATACAAACTTTCGTGAAGTGGGTCGCCAAGAAACACCCAGAGTTCTACGAAAGCAACAAACGATCTAAACGCAAGCGTTGATTTTTGATTGACCGACATTGGACCCATGGTATGTTACTCTTAGTTGAATAACACCTATGGTTCACCGATCGAGGTTCTGGACTAATGTTCCTTCTTGAATGCGAAATTTGCGGTTGCGCGAAAACGAGGGCTGGACGCCCGTTTCGCAGCGTCGCGGAACTGACGGATCACCTCAAGAGCAAGCACCCACTTGAAGCAGATGCTGCGAGCAAACGCGCTCGGATCAAGGAACGCCACTCACGCAAACTAGAAGAGGCGCAAAGAAATCGCACTATTCGCGAACAAGAAGAAAACACTCGTCTTCGGGCTTCAGCGCGGATCGTCTTGACCAGCGAAGAAGTGGACGAGATAATCAGCGAGATCGGTAGTCTCGTCGGAATGATGGAGCCCTACTACAGCCAGGGCGACTGTGCAGATTCTTCGTCCGAATTAATAGCCAAGCTCGAAGCTAAAATCACGTCGGCTGTCGCAGACAAAAGAGGTGTCGCATGATCATCGAAACCAAATCTACGCGGTCGCCCCGACCGCTGACCGATCGTGACTGGGAAGTTCTGGCCGATCTGGAAGACTTTCAACGCCGCTTCACCCGCATGGCCGCGCCGCTCGACATTGGTGGTTTTGACTGTTCCCACCACAGCCCGACGCTGACCAAGCTTTGCAAGCGCGACCTCGTCGAGCGCAAACGCCATTATGTTGGTATCTCTGGCGGCCATTGGCGCTATGGCGTGACCGATGCCGGGCGTGAGGCGCTGAAGGACAGGACCGGCCGGTGAACGACCTTCTGAACGAATTCGCACTGGAAATTACGAAGCGCAAGCATCTCGGATGCTACACTTCGCTGGTCAATCGTGCGCGTCCATATTCGTTCGACGATGACGCGGTCGATTTCATCACCGAGATCGCGTCGGGCTACAACATCGGCGACAAATTGTCGATCTATCGTCGTCTCGGCCGCCTACCATTCGATGTTGTTTGGTTTGAATTCGACTATACTGCCCGGTTTCGTGCTTTGTGCGAGCACAGTTCGCTTTCCGGCCCGATGCCGAAAGATGCCCCTATTCGAATGGGATGGCTGATCCAGAAGCTTACTGATATCTCCTGGCGTTCGGTCAATGTGGTCATGTATAACCCGGACCACACCGCAAGCGGTCGATCGATAGACACCTTCGGTATTGCCCATGTTTTGGCCACGGAAGGAAAGCTGACCAATTTCAAATCAGTCATCCAAGACGCAAGCATTCGGCAAGCGGTCATGGAAATGAACGAAACCGACGAAATCTTCAACGGTGAAGATGGCGTATCTATGTGTCAAGCCATCGCCTGGGGCTTTGGTAAGAACAATCTGGATGGGTCTATGACGATCAGCATGCCGCGTCATCTGGACAACACGAACGCCGTTGATCTTCCAAAATCATGGGAGCCGATCATTCAGCGCGTTGGGGACGGGATGCCTTCCCGCATGATCAAAGAGACCAAGACCCACATGCTGAACTCCGCGAAGGAAATTCAGGGCGATTTGCGTTTCCTCGTTGCGGCCCTCGCTACGATCAACAATGCGCCAATGATCTACGAGGATTTCCGTCGCCCCGGCACCCGGAAAATTGGCGGAAATCTTAAGCCCTATATGGTCAATCGTATTGTCCGTATTGGCGTGCCGAAATCGCGCGGGCGCGTGGCAAAGATTATGAAGGAACTTCGGCTCGCCGAACGCGCCATGCGCCGCCACGAAGTGTCTGGGTATTGGAAGAACGTTCGCTCCGGCCCCGGTCGCAAGACCGTGACAAAGAAATGGGTCGATAGTTATTGGCGTGGTGATGCGTCCCTCGGTTTCGTCAACCAACAGCGCGAAGTCTTTAAAGACTAAGCCGGGCGCACAACACGATAACCAGCACGCTCGATAAGAACCCAGCCGGGCACTTTGCCAATGTTTGTTTTTAGAGAAGCCGCTTCTTGAACATCAGATGGCACCTGAAGACAAATAAAGCAGTTGCCTTCTTTAATAACCACAGCTTCTTCAAAACCCGCATGTGTTTGCAGGTCTTTCAGAAACGTTTCCATGTCCTCATCGACGATTTGACTCGGTTCACCCGGAACGTATTTCTTCATTAAAACAAATTCGATCATACTCATACTCTATCCAAATCTACAGTTTGAGCCGCATGGTCGCATCGCTACCCGAAGCATAGCCAAAATCATAACCCTGGCGAAACGCACCACACAGCGCATCACAGACAGATTGAGCCTGCTCGTGCGATGGCAGAACAGCCACCGGAGTTGTATGGATCAGGACTTGCCAGTTTTACGATATTTTTTCGATACGATAAGGATTCATACGGATATTTAGTCCGTATTTAATTCCTCAACTGAAGATTTTCGGAAACAGTTGAACCGATATCGGTTTACCCAGCGGTGCCCAACCATAGACCGCAATTGCCTTATTGCTGTCCATGGGCTTGAAACCCGCTTCTTTGTCAATCGACCATGTAATATGGAATGTGCCCCCAATGGTAGGGCGTTCAACTGATCCATCGATCTCGACGATAAGTGTCTGAACGCCTTTCCCGTCATCGGCAACGCCGACAATCGCGGCACTGACTTGGGGCGGCATTTGCAATTTGTCGCGCTTACCAAAATCCAGGGTGACGTGATGGGCGATCACGTCCGGATAGATTGGTTTAATGGCTTCCAGCAGCCAGTTACGCTCATGATCTGGCAACAGCCAGCCAGAATACGCCATTCTATTCTTCCAAAATTTCGATCAACCTTTCTTTGGTGATCGGTTTCCAGTTTAGAATTTGCCCGGTTTCCGCGTCGATTTCAATATTAATGTAATCGCCTCCGCCGATGCCGATGTTCGGCACGTAACCTTCGTGCTCAATGTCGTCGGCACGCAAAGAAAATTTGTCGTCGCACTTGCCACTAATTCTGATGATCATCCGACTGTTCCTTGAACGCCATCTGGGATTACGCCGTCCAAAAGATAAACGACTGGATGGAACGTGGCGGATTCTTCGAGGATACCGCTGATGATCGACCATTTGCCATTGGCAAGTCCGGCACCGATCAATGGGAATGCAACCCTCACAAAACCCCCGCCATCTTCCCAATCGCTGGCTTCATTATCGAACAGTTTGTCGAGTTCTTCGACGATAACGCGAATCGCATCGTAGTCCACATAGACCACATTGGGGTCGCGGCCAAAGAATTCTTGCGTGATGCAGTTGAGCACCGTCTTGGATTTGTTCGCCGGATCACGGGCTACGATCACTTGGCCCATTTCGAGATGATTGCCTTGTTCTTCGTAGACCCGACGATATTCGGCATAGCCCCACGGGAAGTCGGATCGAACCCAAGCGGCCACGCCGCTGCCCATAACGCCCTGGGCATTACACCCATGAGCGAAATATTGCTCATCACAAGTTTTCAGATCACCATGCTTATAGATGATTTTCATTGTTCTTCTTTCCCTCCATTGAGGAGAATCCACGCCAGGACGATCGGAGCCGCGTCACGTTCGGCGAGATTTCCGTCATCTGTCCAACGCGACAGATTGATTGCGACACTCATGAGAGTGTCTGCGAGTGGTATTTCGAGACGAGCGGCGATACGAATACCCGTATCGAAAGACGTGAGGATGTTCACATCCGAGCGATCCGTCAACGTGCTCCCTTTGATCATCAGCATTGGGCCAGCCAAACCACCGGCGGCCCAACCGCAATCGAGGATTTCGGCGGCGACTTCGGCACTCAAGTTGGCATTGGCTTCGCCAGACAGAGCGAGATTTTCCAGCGCGTTCGCCAGTTCGGAACGGGTGCGCTTTTCTTTGATCGAATACATTCTACTTTTCCTCAGGTTCCGGCGTGCAAATCAATGCCGGTTCGGTATCTCCCCATGCCGGGTTCTGGATGGTCCAATCACCATGTGTGAATGAAACAGCATCGAGGAAACCAGAGACAGAATAACCTTGCATCACAACTTCGCAATAATCACGCTTGTCGAACTTTCCCTCTTGAAAAGCCACAGATAACATATTGAGATCGAGCATTTGCGTGTGCATTTCGCTCGGAGTTGTGTGGCTAATTTTGCGCCCTTTTGCATCATGATCGAACATGTATTGCAAAACAGTGTTCGTTTTGAAGCGCTGAACTTTGCGCTTATCGATGATGGTTTCGTAAATTTTGCCCTCGACCATCACTTCAATGGTATCACCGGGCAGGAGTTTTGCCACGTCCATGTTGTGGTCGGCTAGGGTATAATGGGTCATGACGGCGGCCTTACGATTAGTTGACCACTTTTTAACCATCGCCCCCGAAGTGTCAAGTTATGATTGCCTGCTGAGCGCGAGCGCGTAGTCGATAAATGGAATAAATGTATTCCCATTCGGTCAGGGTCGATTGCGAAGGATCATGGTGTCCGATGTAGTGGGTGAGCGAATCCACACCAGTTTGTAGCAATGCTTCTCTAAATGCTTCGTTTTGATCGAAACAGGCGTCATATGCGCGGTCTAGCAAATGATGATACTCACGAGAGGTGCGTTCGAAGGCCTTCCCGCGCCAATAGAGGAGTTGTTTCTCCTTCCAGTCGTTCCCAAGTTGACCGATCTTGTAAGCAGTGAAACCGTGGAGTGCAGCCATAATCTCCTGCTCTTCCAATCCTTCCTGCTTTAGGGACTGTAAAAAACCCTCCATCGACCCGCATTGAACACCATCCAAAACAAACGGGTAAGCAAATAGGTTCGAAAGAGCCTTCCCTAAACCCCCATTTTTCCATCCCAAATCAAGCGATGCCATAATTTTTTTCCTACGAACGTTTATCCCACATTTTGGCAGGTTCCCGAGGCGAATACAAGTTTTATACGGCCATGAATGCGGCTCCATTGAACTCATCAACCCGATATTTTATAAAGGATTGCAGAGCTTAGACCGCGTCGAATTGATCTCAAATAGGTCAGATGTAACGAGCCGCTAAACATGGTTAAAAGATAGTGACTTCTCTAAACTACTAGCTTATAATTTTCGGCCTACCATTTTTTTTCTAGTTTTTTCGTTGACAGAAACTGGACCCGAATGTAATCATTAGGTTGTCAGTAGCTGCTTTTCATCAGGAGACACATCACATGCAGCAAAACGAAACGGCCTCGGCCGCCAACATCTCGAATGCCCAACTGAAGCTCACGACCGTGACGGCGCTGGCCGCCGCCTATCTGTCGCACAACCACGTGACCATGACCGACATCCCGGCCGTGTTCTCGACCTTCTCGACCCAAGTCGATCTGATCCTGTCGCCGACCCCCGTCGTCGAGCCGTCGCCGGAACCCCAGGCGAACGTCCCGTTCGTGTCGGTCAAGAAGTCGGTTCAGCCGGACTACATCGTTTCCCTGTTCGACGGCCGGAAGTTCAAGTCGCTGAAGCGCTACCTGCGCACCACGCACGACATGTCGCCGGAACAATATCGCGCCCACTTCAACCTGCCCCGCGACTACCCGATCGTCGCCCCGAACTACGCCAAGGCCCGCTCGGACCTCGCCAAGCAGATGGGCCTCGGCCAGGGTGGCCGGATCGCCCGTGCCGCCGCCGCCTCTAAGCCGGAAGCCAAGCCCTCGGAAACCCCGGCCGCGTCGGCCGCCAAGGCCCCCAAGGCCAGCGTGAAGACCGAAGCCAAGACCTCGACGACCAAGGCCGCGTCGGCCGCTAAGCCCAAGGCCGCCAAGGCGACCACCAAGGCCAGCGCCGTGCAGAAGGCTCCGAAGACCACGAAGGCCAAGGCCGCCGCCGACACCCAGGCCCCGGCCACCGAAGGCACCTCGACGGCCGCCTAATCGCCGCCGACCGGTCGCACTAGAGCGCCTACAACAAGGCCGTCAGGGACATCCTGACGGCCTTTTTCGTGCACGAAAATTTTTATTGCCATCTAATTAACGCTGTGTATAAATAGGATCAACGGTTCGAGATTAGCTCGACCGGCCATATACATAGTAGGAGTTACTATGGCCCTCATCACTCGCGCGCAGCGCGATCAAGATTTCTGCGTCTTTATTGGACGCTTTCAGCCGCTGCACACTTCTCATATGCGAGTGATGATACGTGCACTCGAAGCTGCCGAATATCTGATCATCGTTATCGGTTCGGCCAAAGCCGCAAGACGGCCCGATATCAATCCTTTCACTGATGGCGAACGAGAAACCATCATCAGAGATGCGCTCCGCGAAACCCTCGGTAATGACGAGGGTCTTGAGCGCGTTCGATTCCTGCGCGCCGAAGATAGCGACTTCAATACTCCCGATTGGGCGGAACGCATCTATTCCGGCGTCAAAGAAATTGCCAATGATGTCGTGGAAGATCGTCGCCGCGATAACAACGTCCGCAATGAACGCGATCCCAAACTCTTCGAAACAGGCGAAGATGCTCGCATCAGTTTGATCGGCCACGCCAAGGACAAGTCGTCCTATTATCTTCGCCTGTTCCGTCAATGGAACTCGATCGAGACCGGCAACTTCCGCAACATCAGCGCCACCGACATTCGCCGCGATTATTTCTCGGCTGATTCTGAAGTCGTCGATAGAATGTTCGAGCGTGCCATCACCGACGATCTGCTACATGTGTCCACAATCAATTGGATGCGTTCCTTCCAAAAAACGGAACACTACGCCTATCTGATCAACGAACAGAAATTCGCCGACAAAGCTCGTGCGGTATGGACTAAGGAATCTTGGCCCGACTGCCGAAACACGGTCTGCGGCGACGCGATGATACACCAAGGCGGCTACGTGCTTTTGATCAAGCGTGCCCAGGCTCCATTCAAAGACCTCTGGGCGCTGCCGGGTGGCCACAAAGAGATCACCGAAACCGTTCTGGAATGTGCTCTTCGCGAAGGATACGAAGAAACGGCGATCAAGGTTCCGCGAACAGTCTTCGAACGCAGTCTTGTCGCTCAAGATTATTTCGACGCCCCGCACCGCGATCCGCGCGGGTGTTACATCAGTCACGTATTCCTGTTCAATCTGGTTCCGCCTGTTCCGGTCTATGATACCACCAAATCGGACGCCGAAAATCGCCGCCGAGTTAAAGATGCCCTTGCACTTCCGAAGGTTAAGGGTATGGATGATGCAGCCCAAGCGAAATGGTGGCACGTGTCCGAAATCACCCGGCCAATGATGGCCTTCGATCATTACTCTGTCATCCGCAAGATGATAACTCGTTTACCAGCGGGGAACTAAAACATGGATTTCGCCAAACGCGCCCACGACCATTCGTTTCGTATCGACCCGATTGTCCGGTCGTTATTGGATACGGACTTCTACAAGCTGCTGATGCTCCAAATAATTTGGAAGCGCCATCGCGGCACCAAGGTCACGTTCGCCGTCACCAACCGCACGAAAGCGGTTCGGGTCGCCGATCATGTTGATATCGGTGAGCTTCGTGAGCAACTGGATCATTGCCGGACGTTGTCCTACGCTCCCACCGAACTGATTATCCTGAAAGGTCAATCCTATTACGGTCAGCAAGGCATCTTTACGCCCGAATTTACCGATTTCCTGCGGACATTCCGCCTGGGTGAATATGATCTCGAACGCGGAACCGGCGAATATGAAGGCCAATATCTTCTGCGTTTTGCTGATGTCTGGGAACAAAGCAGTCCGTGGGAGCTTCATGCCCTCACGATCATCAACGAGCTTCTGAACCGGAGTCGCATGCGCCAGATGTCGAAGTCTCAACTCGACATCATGTATGCCCGCGCCAAGGTCAAGCTTTATGCGAAGCTACAAGTTCTGGCCGATGACCCAACACTAGACGGAATCAGTGTTTCTGATTTCGGGACGCGCCGCCGCCATAGCTTCCTGTGGCAAGAATACGTCGTTCAAACGATGGCCGAAGTGCTTGGCAATCGCTTCGGCGGCACGTCGAACGTCTATCTCGCCTCGAAGCATGGCTTTGAAGCGCGAGGCACGAACGCCCATGAACTTCCCATGGTCTATGCCGCCCTGGCAAATTCGGACGAAGAATTGCGTCAGTCGCCATTCCAAGTGTGTGACGACTGGCGAAATGATTATCGGGAGCCGCTGCACATCATGCTTCCAGACACCTTCGGAACCACAGGGTTCTTGGAGCGTGCGCCGGAGTGGATGGCAGATTTTTCGGGTTGTCGTCCTGACAGCAAAAAAGCTATCCCGGCTGGCGAAGAGATGATCGCCTATTGGGAAAAACACGGCAAAGACCCTACGAAGAAACTCATCATCCCCAGCGATGGGCTCGACGTCCGCGTTCCCGGCTTCGAAGCGCAGGGCGAAGATATCCCGACGATCTATCGTCACTTCAAAGGTCGCGTGCGCCAGTCATTCGGTTGGGGCACGCTCGCGACCAATGATTTTGTCGGTTGTCACCCAACCGTGGCCGACTTCATGAAGCCAATCAGCCTCGTCTGCAAGGTCTCCGAAGTGGAAGGCCGTCCGGCCGTCAAGCTTTCGGATAATTACCTAAAAGCAACTGGGAAACCCGAAGCAGTCGCGCACTATCGTCGTATTTTTGGCCACAAGGGCATGGATAACGCCCCGGTCACAGTCTAAGGAGAGGAACATCATGCCTGACTATTTCGCTCATATCAAAGAAACCGATGCCCTACTGATCATCGACCCGCAGAATGATTTCTGTTCTGGCGGGGCGCTTGCTGTTCCTGGCGGCGACAAGATCATGCCGACGATCAACACCATCATGTTGTTGCCTTTCCGGACGCGGGTTGCTTCGCGCGATTGGCACCACCAAGATCAAATCTCGTTTGCCTCTAACCATGAAGGCACGCAACCTTTTTCGACAATCAATGTCGAATACGGCGAGCAAGTCCTGTGGCCCGATCACTGTATTGCGGGCACGCTGGGCGCTGAGTTCCATCGCGATATCGTCAAGTCGATGTTCAACGCAATCATCAGCAAGGGCAGCAACTCCCTGGTTGATTCTTATTCGGCGTTCTTCGAGAACGACCACAAGACGCCAACCGGCCTGGGTGGTTACTTATCGGAGTTGGGCATTCGCCGCGTATATCTGACCGGTCTCGCTTACGATTTTTGTGTCGGCTACACCGCCATTGATGCGGTCGAACGCCATGGCCTGGAAGCGATCATCGTCAAGGACGCCACGGCCTCCATCGATCTAAACGGCTCGGTTGCTGCGATCGAAGAGCGCTTCAAGCAAGTCGGCGTGCAAACAATCACCGCCGCCGAACTGGTATACCACGAACTGCTCAAGGCCGATTGACATGATGCTGTTCATTCCCGATGTCGGTGACCAGATAAAGCTGGACGCCGACTGGCAGTTCAAGCTTCAATGCGAACATCGCAACATAAGCTTGCTCGATGCTTTCGAAATTCCAGAGGATCAGCGAGATTACGCCAATCGATGGGGTAACGCGCAACCGAAGTTCTTCGACATGATGCTTCCGGCCGGGACCGTTCTGAAGATCGATCGCGTCTACATTCGCAAGGGTCTTCAGGATTACAGCAGCATCACATTCTTGGTGGTTTCTTCGCCATTCCGCGCGGCGGCCACCAAGAAGAACGGCGGCACATCAAATAAATCCGCTCGGTTCTGGGTCAAGCTTGCCGAGACTCGAAACATCCAAATCGCCGATCGCGAGGTAAAGACCAATGAAAGTTAAAATCGCAGTAGCGCAACTGAATCCGATCGTTGGAGACCTTGAAGGCAACTTCAACAAGATCATAAGCGCATACGAAGAAGGGGTCGCCGGTGGCGCTGACCTCGTTGTTGCGCCGGAATGCGTGCTCGACGGGTATCCACTCGAAGACCTCGTTTTGCGCCACAGCTTCGTCGAAGCCTCCGAATCTTACATCGATCGAATTCATCGTGCCGTCCACGATTCCGGTCACAAAGCGGCTCTGATCTTCGGTGCCGTCAAGTTCAATAGCGAGCATGACGGCATGAACAATGTCGCGATCTTCGTTGATCCAAAGGTCGATTTCCTTCAATACGCCATCAAGACTGAGCTTCCCAACTACGGCGTTTTCGACGAAAAACGCGTCTTTGTTCCATCGAGCCCTGTCCACGGCGTCACGTGGCGCGGATGCGACATCGGCTTGATGATCTGCGAAGATGCGTGGTTCTCGCGGGTTTCGGATGCGCTTGCTGGCACATCGTTTCTGATCAGCATCAACGGCTCCCCGTTCGAAGTTGCCAAGAATGTCACGCGTCTTCAAGTCATCAAGAAACGCATCCAAGAAACCGGTCTACCGTTCCTTTACGTGAACATGGTAGGCGGCCAGGATGAGCTTGTCTTCGATGGCGGCTCTTTCCTCTATGATCACGCAGGCTTCCAGCAAGCGCCGCATTTCAAGGAAGGTGTTTTCTATTTCGACACCGAAATCCACGAAGGTCCGCGCCCCTATGAGCATTCCAGCGAGGCGCGCTTTGAATGGACGCCTCTAGCCGCACCCATGCTCAGTTTTCCGAAGGTAAAGCCTTCGGGTCTGGCTGAAGTCTATGAAGCCTCGGTGACCGGTTTGCGTGACTATATGCGCAAGCAAGGTTTCAAAACCGGCCTCGAAGGCTATTCGGGCGGCGTGGACTCCGGTCTTGTCGGAGCCATCGGCTGTGATGCGGTTGGTCCGAAAAACATGTATCTGGTCCGTCTTCCTTCGAAATACAGTAGCCAGCATTCGTTGGACGATGCGGAGGCCGGTGCGATCCGTCTCGGGGCGTGGTTGCGCACCATCGAAATTGAACCCGTCGTCGAAGCTCTTCGTAACAGCTATCGTCGTCAGGTTTCCTACCAAACGCTCGTTCCCACGATTTACAATCTGACGGGCACTGCCGATGAAAATGGTCAAGCTCGCGTGCGCGGAAACGTTTTGATGGCGATATCGAATCAGGAAGGCCATCTGCTGATGACGACAGGTAATAAATCGGAAGTCAGCGTCGGCTACTCGACGCTCTACGGTGATATGTCGGGCGGGTTCAATCCGATCAAGGACATCTACAAGAACGGATATAGCGAAGATACCTACGGCACCGACGATCCCGAGACGATCGGCGTGTGGAATCTATGTCGGTGGCGCAATGCGTTGACCCAGGAGCAGCTTGATTATTTTGGCTTCAAGGGTCGCCAAGCTATAGTCGTGCCCGAGGAAATCATCATCAAACCACCCTCGGCCGAACTACGTCCGGATCAGAAGGACGAAGATAGCCTTCCCCCATATCCTGTGCTCGATGCGATTCTGGCTTGTTTGATCGAACGCGAACTCAGCGTAAAAGAAACGGCCGCCAAGTTGAACCTCGATCAGGCTTTGGTTCAACACATCCGTCAACTAGTGGACAACGCGGAATATAAGCGTCGCCAAGCCGCACCGGGCATCAAGATCACAAACAAAATCCACGGCCGGGATCGCCGTTACCCGATCGTCAATCGTTGGAGGGGTTAATGGTCGATCTCATTTTTAAACCCGAACTCAAGATGTCCGAAACTGACACGCACATCTTCTTTCTCAACGGCCCGTTCAGCCAGTGGTATCCGTGCGAGTTCAAGCAACAGCTTGAGACTGGCGGCGACAATCTGACCTTCAATTGCGCCGAGCAATACATGATGGCGTCCAAGGCACATCTTTTCGACGATCTGGACAGTCTCAATGCCATCATGGCTGTCAAACAAGTCCCGAATGATTGGCGACGTGCGCCGGAGAAACAAAAAGCTCTGGGTCGCCAAGTGGCTGGTTTCAGACCGGGTATGTGGGATGCCATCGCGCGCGAAGTTGTCTATCTAGGCAATTTGGCCAAGTTCGCCCAGAACGACGATTTACGCGATCTTATCCTGGCCACCGGAGATAAAATTCTGGTGGAAGGCGCGCACTACGACCCGATCTGGGGCGTTGGTCTCGCCTGGGACGATCCCAAAATTGCCGATCCGGCCAACTGGAAAGGCACGAACTGGCTCGGCGAGACTCTGATGAAGGTGCGCTACGAGATCAGGAAGACATCTCAATAGAGCCGGTTCATCTGCCATGTGCCCGTCGAACCAATGAGCGTATCGAGATCACTGAGCTTGGGTTCCCACCCAAGCTCATTTTTTATGGCCGATACGTCAGCCACCAATGACGTTGGATCGCCCGGCCGACGATCTTCGAACGTGTGTGGGATAATCCGGCCATAGATACGCCCCGCCTCTCCCAGGGCTTCTAGGACCGTTGTCCCGACCCCCGCACCCACATTGTAGGTTCTATTGGCTCCCCCATTCAGAAGCCACCGCAGAGCCGCCACGTGGGCGGCAGCAAGATCATCAACGTGAACGAAATCACGAATACATGTGCCATCGGGCGTGTCGTAGTCTCGTCCGAATATGGCCAAAGACGGCCTTTGACCTAGAGCGGTCTGGCAGATTAATGGGAGAAGATGCGTTTCTGGAACGTGGCTTTCTCCAATTTCACCACTGGCACCGGCTGCGTTGAAATAACGCAGCGTGACATAACGCAAAGAACTGGCGCGGCTCAACCAATAAAGAGCCTGCTCGAATGCCGCTTTGCTTGCTCCATACGGGTTGATTGGCGCAAGAGCGTGATCCTCCGGGATGGGGGTGACTGTTGGCAGTCCATAGACGGCGGCCGTGGATGAGAATACCAGTTGATCAACTCCGCCTTCCTGCAAAGTTGCCAGAAATTCCGTGCCAGCAGTAAAATTGTTGTCAAAATACTTGAGTGGTTCTTTGACACTCTCTCCGACAATGCTAAAAGCGGCAAAGTGAATACACGCTTTGATATCATAGTGTTCGATCGCGTCGAGGACCATGCGACGATCTCTGATATCTGCTTTCACCAACGGACCCCACTGCACAGCAGCAGCATAACCTGTAGACAAATTATCAATTGTTACGGGAAGAAATCCATTATCTTTCAGATATTTGCAAGTGTGCGAACCAATGTAGCCAGCACCACCAGTTACTAGAATAGCTTGTTCAGTCATCGGATGATTATAGTTAATACTACATCAACATCTCAATATAACTCTTTTGCTTGACGGAACTAAACTTCGCGGTATGATGCTTATAGTGAAATTGAAAAGGAGATATCATGACCAGTGTTTATGATCGTGTTCATAACGATGAATACAAGACCAAGCTGCCCTATCCTTCGCGCCCGGTCGAGCCTGACCTCCTGCGCAAGAAGCCGCGTGACATGAGCGCCGACGAAATGGCGGCTCTCCCTGCGCTGGCGGCCAGCTATGCCGCCGCGAAGGAAGCCTACGCCGCCGCAAAGACGGCGTATAACCAAGATCAACATCGTCTGGACACTCAGTTCCGCGCCGATCTCGAAGAAGAAAGTGGCATGACCGGCCACCCGAAGGCCAGCCTGCTCTGGGACAAGGCCTATGATCGCGGCCACAGTTCCGGAATGGGTGAGGTCTGCATCATCTACGACGATCTTCTCGAACTGGTGAAGTAATGAACCTCGGCGACGTCACCGACGAAGACCTGATCCGCAACGGCCTCATCGACCCCAATATCCGTGGGGCGGTGATGTCGTTCGCGACTCAGGCCGATCTTCAAGAGCATCGTGAATATGAAAAGCGCCGAGCGCAAGCGGCCGACACGAGCCGCATGTATGCCGCGATCGATGCGTTCGTTCTCCCGCCGAAGCCCTGGGAGAAATAATAGACGGTTTCACTTTTATTTGATATTATTGTCGAATGAAATGTAAACGCTGCAACGTAGATATGACAAGTGGTATCGCCATCGATGATGGAATACCGGACATCGCATTTGTCACGCCCGGACGAGTAATATTTAACGCGGACAACTTAGTTCTTTCTGTTTGCTTGAAATGTCCGGAATGCGGGCACTCAGAAAGTTTAAAACGACCGTTCTCTTAACACTAGCGAGGAGATTCACATGGGTATGCGCACCGTCGTAATGTTCAGCAATGATCGTGCTCACGAATGGTCGGAAGACCCCGAACTGGGCAAGAAGATTTTTCGTGGTCTCAACCGCGTGGACGGCAATGGCAACGAAGAAGTGGCCGAGGGCGTCTTCATCGTGCAAATGACCCACGCCGATAACGAAACCCTGGCCATCGTGGATGGCGTGCGGGGCTTCTACACCCTGACCCGCTCAGCCTGGATGGGCGGCGACGGTTCGACCCGCGAAACCAAGCTGAAATTGCTTCAACAAGCGGCTTCCAATTTGGGGTTCGATCTGGTAGAGCGCTAATTATGCCGCTCCCTCACACATACTATTCACCGAAAATCACCAAGGCGATCAATGCCGCCTACGATGGCGTCCCGGACGACATCAAGGAAGATATCGTCTCCGCCGCGAACTGGGCACTTGCCTGTCTCGCATCCTACGAAGGCACCGGCCACATTATTCAGGTGAGTGCAACCACCAAGGGTGGTGAAGTCGTGTGCTCGTTCGCTAAACCCTCGTGGCAGGGAGATCATTGCTCCGAGCCAATGGAAACAGGTTCAGAAGCAATCGTTCTTGCGGTCTGTGAGTATTTGGCTTACGGGCAAGATAACAAGTGACCTGAGTAGAATGCGCACTCCGATCGATGGATGCGCATTTTTTCTGGCATCTTCACGATGACCTCAGCGTGATCGCGTAATTTTTTTGCCGGTTTGGCAGACTCATCGAACGCATGCAGGTTAATGAAGATGTCAAGATCGGTGGCCGGGGCTGAGATCATTATCCAGTCTTCCCAGCGATGGCTCATAAAGCTCTCGACTTCTTCTGGATAGAGAGACCAGCTTGTTAGAATCTGGTTGGATTCCCGATTAATCGTCACGAACTCTTGATTTGTGTGCGGCAGAACAAGACCGCGATACAAACGCGGGGCATCCGAATACGCAAACGGCATTGCGACCTCTGCGAGAGCCAGCAGATGGGGTTCGGCCGCGCGGATATCACCGCTCACCCAAAGACAAAGAGCGTCTTCCAAAGCACCCAGATCGCCCGTATTCTTGATTTCAATACCGCTCAGCGGCCCAATTGGTTTGCACACGCTCATGAGACTATTTAGACCTCATTTTGGTGTCTAATTGCATTAAATTTCGTTGACGAAATTGCGAAATCTGCCAGGATAGGTGATTAAACCGATAGGAGAATTTCCTCGTGGCCACCTTGACGCAATACAACCCGAACGTGCCACTGAACGCTTGCCTGTTCGAGGCCGGGGCCAGCAAAACCGTCTACGCGTTGGTGCGCCCGGAAATTGAAGACATCCGAGAAAATGTCCTCGGAAGCATACTTTTCGGGGATTTAACAAAGGCACGAGCCGACTATCTGACCATGTTCCGCGACGCGTGGACGTCAAAGCAAGACGCGTTTCACGAGGATTTCTTCAAGGAATGGGTTCGTTGGTCGGCCCCCGTTGTCGAAGACATCGATCGCCACCTCTTTTCGTTCTACTATCCCACCGCTGGGGCCAGCGAAGGGCTCCGGCATCTGATCTATTCGCACGCGGCGAAAGGCGGCCAAACCATTCACGTGTTTGAAGGCGAATACGAAGGCTACAAAGCCATGGCCGAGGCCGCCGGACTCAAAGTGGTCGAATGGCAACGTGACGGCCGGGATGGCTGGCATACGCCATTCGGCGGCCGTTTCAACCGGGTCGCCAGCAACATAGGCAGAGAAGACATCTTTCTGATCAGTCAGCCATCGGCGATCGACGGGAACGTCTGGCCCGAGTTCAACGAATTCATCAGCAAGATGCCGAATGACAGCGTCATCGTCGATCTGACCTATGTCGGCGCTGTCCCCCAATACGCCATCATCGAACGGTTCAATGCGAATCAACCGGCCGTCCGAAATATCGTCTTCAGCCTGTCGAAGCCCTTCGGCGTCTATTACGATCGGATTGGTGGAGTTTTCGCGAAGACAGAAGACCTGGGCCTCTTCGGGAACAAGTGGTTCAAGAACCTCACCAGCTTGGCCCTGGGCACGGAACTGTTACAACAGCACCAAGTGTTCGACTTTGTCGAACGAACGACCGCACTCCAACGCGAGGCGTGTAAACACGTCGGCGAACGGCTAAACATCGAATTGACGCCGTCACACGTATCGATCCTGGCCACTGCTCCGGCGGCCGATGATGATGTGCTCAATCGGTATCTGATTCGTGCCGGAAAAATCCGGCTGTGTCTAACTCCCTACATCTCCAAGAAACTGGGCACCAGCGGTTCGAGGGAATATAGTTACAAATGAAAAACATCACCTCTGTTGTCACCAAGGCCGACATTCACGACTACGTTCACGCGTTGTGGAAGACTGATATCTTTCGGGATGCGCACATGTCCGGCTCTGGCTTCGTGTTCGATATCGTCGATCGTTTCGCGTGGTTTCCGCGCCTATTCTGCGACATGACCGATGGCGATCTCGAACGCGCCCATTTCGCGACATGGTGGGGCGTAATGGTGCGCCGCGACGATTACACCAATCCGATCATTCATGATCTCTACCTGTTGCACGAATTTTTCCACGCAGGTTCAATGCCTTATGTTCCCGGCATCGGCAAAGTTGCGTGGGACGAGAAGATGCAACGCAACGAGCTTGAGGCGGCGACCGCTTCGGAAATCCAAGTCTATTTCGAGATACCCGAACTTCGGGCGATGTCGTTCAATTATCCGATCTATGCTGACCGATTCTTGGATTCGGCCGACTTCCAAATCTTGTGGAAGAACAATCGCAAAGTGGCAATCGAGCATATTCGTTCGATCCGCCAGGACGTGATGCACAGCAAATCCGAACACGAGATGGACACCATCGAGAAATGGATTCGCCGGTTCGCCGAGCAAAACGCTACGTTCACGATCACCTGGGCCGATCGTTATCCGGAGATCGAAGAGCGAATGTATCGCTTCCAGATCATGGCGAACGATCGACGTCATTTCGCCGCCGAGGCCCATAAAAACTGGATCGAGTTGGAAGCCTCGAACGACAAATTTTCCAACATTCCTTTCCGCCAGGAAGCCGAACTGTTCTCGCCATTTTACTGGGCGAACAAGGCCAAATTTGAAAAGGCCATGCGAGCGGGCTGATGGATCATCAGTTTGTTTACCAATGTGTGAACTGCAAAGTGTATGGCAAGCATGCCGAAAAACACACATACGATGGCGAAGAATACTACGAGTTAATCGATCATCCCGAGCCTCGTTGTGCGGGTAGTGGCATATGGGATGTCGTGGTGGGTCGTCTTCTCGCTCATAAGCTCATGCACCTTGACTACGATTCTGTTAAATGGGAATGTGCCACCGGCATCGAGCGACAGATTTTACAGCACACCCATCACGAGTTGTTCGAAAACCGAACAACTCTGAATTCCGGTAAGACCGCTACCGGAATTTTAGGCGGACGTGAGTTTAATTGCGCGTTCACTACGAAGGGCTCGATGATAGTCTACACATCGTCATGGGTTGGCCGACGATTATTCACTGGTCGCACAACATACATTAACGGCGATTATAGAGCTTTTCAACGGGATATGACGATCGCCCGGATGTTCCTTAATGCGTGAAAAACTGTCCTTTAGGTGCAGAAATTGTTGCGAGGTGACTGACTATGCTACGGCAATTCGTCACGAAAACAGAATAAACTATTTCAGCCATCACCATGTTGCTGATATATGCTATCGCTACCCAATACCAGCGCAAGTAATTGTTGATGATTTTCGTAAATCAAAATCGACCAAGCATGCTACCGACATAGAAACAAAAGCGGCCATCCGCATATACAACTTGGTGTTCGGCAGGCACCATATTGGAAACGGTTGGGTTTTGATTGACGAATACGGCGGCCGAAGCGTGTGCTGCACTGTGGATGAAACCGATGATATTGTGCTCTTTACGCCCGAATGGATGCTTCGCCGCCAGAAAGTCCGCCGTATGAACATGATTGTCGGCTATGGCGGCTACGTGGACGGGGATTATTCAGCTTTCCAGAAAGACATGTTGTTCGCCAAGATGTTCTTATGATCGCTAAATATCCGCATGGATACTCCCGATAACAATCAACCCAAGCTTGGACCAATTGGTCGTTTTGTCGCGACAATGAAAATGGTTGGTGCTCTTCTTGTTGCTGCGATCACAGGCAAGATGTCGTAAGACTTAGCTGCCGTTCAACATCGCTTCGATATCATCCCACTCTTCGGGAGTAAGCGGTTCTGGTTGCTCTCTTGGTTCTGGTTTGGGCGGCATATACGCCGGGGTATAGTTTCTTTTCAGAGTAAAATCGACACCACCTGCGCTTCTGTAGCCGGGGCCTTTTTCTTTCGACGAGATCGTGTATCCGATAGACTCAATACGTTTCGCCAGGACCGGCATCATCCGCATATAGAGAGTGTCCCGACCGTCTGCCTTTTGACCACGAAACCCCACACTACCGGGGTGATTGGCCTTTAAAAACTCCTCGACGCACTGAACAGCATATCCAAAAACCTTGGATGCGCCAGGGCCAACAAGTCCCGTATTACTGAACGTTCCCTTGCTGCCGCTCTCCTGACTAGGATCGGCCGTCTCGTGAGCGAACTGGAATTCGTAATAGCTTCCGCCACCGATGTCCTGTTTAAACCAAGCAAGGAACTGCTGACCGTTCACCTCGAAGCGAGCATGGGTCTTGTCGATCCACACGATGCCTTTAGTATCAAATAGCTCAAGAAGTCTCATCGGCCAATAAATCCAAATATTGTCCGATATTTATTCGACTCACATCCAATAGAGCTTAAACAGAATGGCATCTTTCTCGGTCAGATAGATTTCAATGTGGCTCTGATCTTCCATTAAAGAGTGTGAGTATGCCATATAGCTTGGTTTACTTCTTACCCAGTCCCTAAGCTCTCTGCTTGGTTGAACATCCCAAGCGCACGGGACGCCCTCGGGACAGTAGGTATTGGGATCGCCCTCATAGACACGGGCGATGTAGGTAAGCTCAAATCCACGTTGATCCATAACGGCAGATCGCGGACAAGTTAAACGACTGATTGTGATCATGAAATCACATTCCCCGGATAGGCCAATGTGTCAATCTTTTTCGTTGACTAACCGGTAAAATCGCGGCATTTTCGCCTTTGAAACAGAGGAGTGAGCCGATGCCGTTCAACGTTCGAATCGGTTCAAAACACGACAATCGGGAATACGTCCAATACAAACTTGATCAGGACGAGAACGGGCAACCTCTCACGAGTTTTTCCCAGTGCTATGATTTCATCACGCGCGTGATACAACGTGAGATCGACAGTGACCCCGATTATATCGGTGAACTTTTGCTCATCCAAAAGGTCAGTCGATGAACAAATTTCCAGAGGTCGCCTATCCCGATCGTCCAGCACATCCCGACGATCAGGCTAAGTTCGTCGCGGCATGGCTTGAGGAAATCGAAAAGAATCCCACGCCTGTGCTCGTAAATCACGCGACTCGAACTGTCCTCAGCAACCTTCGCGATCCGACGCTCGCCCGCGATTTTCTGAACAAGATTTTTGCACTTCCCGGCATCAGCCGCGAGGATATCTATCTACACGATATCGTCATGCCCGGCCGCATTGTTATGGTTACGGTTCAGGTGGTGCCGGTGGTGCAAGAGACCAAACTATCGGTTGTTACCCTGTTCATCGTCGCAATGACTATGATGGCACTTGGCGTCCTGATGTCGCACATCTTCGGGTCATAGCGCCAAGATGTCCGTGGGAGTCTCGTAAGCGCTTCTTTTGTCCGTAATGGTCCCGCAAGGTCAATAGTTGACGTGCTTCGCCACGTTGTTGGTGATCCGCGTGACGCGCACCCAGGGGATGATTTCCTCAATCATGAACTTGGCCATCACGCCATTGATGTTCGTCGTAGACGGCGGAAAATACTTTGGATGCGTCGAGCCGTCGTCATGGACGTCGATCGTGAAGGCTCGAAAGAAAGACCACCACGAGAA
>FTJE01002489.1_pt1 | contig 50271 bp, 75 predicted proteins | sample 1658251 | NCBI WGS metagenome assembly FTJE01 (sample SAMEA3914810, study PRJEB12502) | metagenome | biome: forest; material: soil | place: Canada | collected 2011-08-04 | depth 0.1 m | reverse complement strand
TATATCATCGGGTCACGATAGTAAAGTTAGAAATAATCTGAGATCTGAGCCAAGGCTAAATTACTTCACACTGTAAACTTCACCGTTTAGCGTCACACGTGGCCATCTCGCCCCCGTCTGGGGTACGATGCGCGACGTCCCTTGGGCCGCATTCGCCTCACGCGTCCGGCTCGCCAGAAAAGAGTGGCACCCCATGCCCTCATGAACCTGGCGCCTCCCTCCTCTCCCGGAGCCGCGTGATGCCACGAATCCACGTCACCGATCCCGGTGGAAAGAACGTCGAGGCCTTCCTCGACATGCTGGCGCTCTCGGAGATCGGACCCGCGATGCTCGCTGCCAGCGACGACGGCTACAACGTGATCGTCGGGTCAACGCCCGAGCAACCGATCCTCCTCCCCACCCTGCCGTCGGGTCTACCGGACTACTCGCATCACCCCGACGAGTACGAGGCGGCCGAGAACTCGACCGCGGCGGGGCGCTACCAGATCCTCTACCGGTACGCGGTCGCCTATCAGGCGAGCCTGTCGCTTCCGGACTTCTCCCCCGTTAGCCAGGACCTCATCGCGGTGCAGCTGATCCACGAGGTCGGCGCGTACATGGGTCTGCTCGCCGGCGCATGGACCCAGGCCGTGCAGCGGTGCGCCTCGCGCTGGGCCTCCCTGCCGGGCAGCGACTACGATCAGCACGAGCGCACCCTGTCCCAGCTGCAGGGCTGGTACGTCAAGGCCGGTGGAAGGTACCTGTCGTGAGGCCGGCCGACCTCAGCGCCGCGATCGGCGTCAACCTCGGCATCATCGTGGCCGGGTTCTCAGGCGGCGTGGTCTCCACGCTCTTTGCTACCAATCTCACGCGGACCCAGGCGCTTGGCTCGATCATCGCCAGTATCCTCACCTCTGCCTATGCCACGCCCGCGCTCGTGCAGTACCTCGCCATCACCGCGGGACCGTACCAGTTTGGTGCGGCGTTCCTCATCGGTCTCTTCACCATGAGCCTGGTGCCAGCCATCAAGCTCATCGGCAACCGCTACATCAAAGAAAAGATTCAACAGGGGCTACCCACGAACGGTCCGCAGGGACCGGGAGACGCGAAGCCATGATGTTTCACCTCACCAACATCTTCGACGTTGTGCTGCTTACCATTATCACGATCGTCGCCTTTGACGCGCTGCGCCAGCTGCACCCGCTCGTTCACCCCGCCCGCGCGATCTGCTTCCTTCTTATCGCCATCGGCGCGTTCGGCTGGATCATGGTCGACATGCGCGATACCGCCGTGCCGTGGTGGGCGTTGATGCTGCACGCGGGGTTCGCGCTGCACTCGGTCATTCGGTTCATCGCACGCAACAGCATGGAGGGTTTTACCTATGTGGACGCTCATCTCCACGATCGTGGGCTGGTTCTTAAGCCTGATCGGCGTAAAGCAAAGCGCTAAGGAGGTCCAGGCGCAGAACGTCGGCGAATCGAGGGCCGAGCAAGGCCTCGAGGCCGCCCAGAACGCCCAACAGCACCAGGAGCAGCAAGATGCGAAAGACACGAGCACACTGGACCGCGACGCTGATGCTGCCGGCGCTGATGCTGGCACTGACGGCCTGCGGCGAGAAACCGACGACGTCAACGCAGCTCTACGCCGCCCCGGTGGTTAACTGCGATGTTGAACTCGACTCATCGACGCTTGGCCCTGTGCCCAACGCGCCGGCTGTTCATGGGCCGTCCTACTTCCAGGGCCATCCTGAGCGCGCCGGGCAGCTTCTTGACGACTACACCCGGCTGTTCGGCTACGTTGGTTCAGCGCTGCTGCCGTGGACGCTCGTGGCTGCACAGGCCTATGTTCATGACGCTGCGCTTCGTGCCACCACGCGCGATTGTGTCCATCAGCTTCGGGCCAGTCACGTTATCAACTGAGGAAACCTACCCATGATACTCGTCCTGCTCGTCCTCATCGCGCTCGTGCTGTTCATCGTCGCGACGTTCCCCGTGCCCAGTCGCGTAAACCTCATCGCGCTGGGCCTCGCTTTTCTGACGGCGGCCATCCTCTTGAGCCGCTACCTTCCCGCGCTGCACTAGGAGTAACCCATGTCCCTGCAAACCTTCTTCTCCAAGCTCGACGGCGACATCGCCAAGGTCGCCCCGATCGTCGACACCGCCGTCACCCTAGGTCTCGCCATCTTCCCCTCCGAGGCCTCGGTGGTGAGCGCGGTCGAGGTCGCGGTCAAGGCCGCCGCGGCCGCGGGGCTCAGCCTTGAGAACGATGTCGAATCGCTGTGGTCGGCGATCAAACCTGCCGTCGCATCCATCACCACCGCTACCAAGGCCGCCGCTCCCGCACCAACGCCGGCCCCGAGCGCGGGCGCATGAAGCGCGACTTCTCCACCGTGCTCCGCGCGCTGGGAAGGGACGTCATGGGGCAGAACAACGACCCCATGACGCTCGCTGAGGCCTCGATCTCCGCGCTCATGGCCGACTACGGCGACGAAAAGGGCATCAGCGGCGAGGTCAAGTTCAAGCGCTACCAGCTAGCGGCGCGCGTGCAGCCCGGTGGCCTGGTGGACGTCTCGGCCGAGGAGGTCGCGACGCTCAAGCAGCTCATCGGCAAGGCGTTCACGCCCGTGGTGGTGGGTCCAGCGTACGAGGCGCTGGAGCTCGATCCGACGCAGGACGCCGGACCGGGCTGATGACCTGGCTGCACGTCGGCAACGCGGCCCTCAGCGTCGGTCTGGCGCTGGGGGTGGCGTACGAGCTCGGCGAGCGGCACCAGGAGCAGCAGGACCGAGCCCTCGTGCTCAGCACCCAGCAGCAGCGCGATGACCAGGAGCGTCACGCGTCGATCCTCCAGCAGGACGCCACCTATTACCACGACGCGGACGCGATGGGTCTTTCCTACTTCAACGCGCTGCGCGACATGTGTCTAAAGGAGAAGAAACCGTGAGCTTGCCCAAGGACAGACCCGCCAAAGCCATCAAGGGCGCCCGCGTAGGGACCGGCGGCGCGCGACCGCACCTCGGCAAGGGCGGTACGCGCGGCAAGGGACAGTACAACGACCCTGATCTGCACGTCGGGCGCAAGCGCGACAAGAAGATCGAGGCGCAGGTCGAGCTGGCCGAGTACACGGGGTTGACGCCGCTCGAGTTCATGCTGAACACGATGCGCAACCCGAAGCTCGACATCACGACGCGCCTGCAGGCCGCACGCGACGCCGCGCCGTACGTGCACGCCAAGCTGCAATCCATCACGGTCAAAGGCGACCCCAACGCGCCGATGGCCACCACCGAGCTCACGCCGGCGCAATACCGCGACATCGTCACCAAAGCGCTGAGTTCGATCTGATGGCGGATGGTATGCGCTACGGCACGCTCACCGAGGACGAACGACAGGTCTGCGCGTCGATCGCGAGGGAGGATCTGTACTTCTTCGCGCGTTACATGTTCATGGCGCGACGCGGGTTCAACTGGATGCGGGCGGAGCACCACCAGCAGATCTGCGACGCGCTGATGCGGATCTACCGCGGTGAAACCAACCGCCTCATCATCAACATCCCTCCCCGCTACTCGAAGACCGAGCTGGCGGTGGTAAACTTCATGGCGTGGTGCCTGGGTCAGGTGCCGGACTCGGAGTTCATCTACGCCTCGTACTCAGGCAAGATCGCAACCAAGTTCAGCTACCAGACGCGCGAGCTGGTCAAGCACCCCGTTTACCGAGAGATCTTTCCCTACACGATCGTGAGTTCTGAGTCCAAAGCGAAGAACGACTGGGCCACGACGCGCGACGGCACGGTGTATGCCACCGGCATGGAAGGCACGATCACGGGCTTCGGCGCCGGCAAGTCGCACGACACCTTCGGCGGAGCGATGATCATCGATGACCCGATCAAGGCGTCCGAAGCGCGCAGCCAGAACGCCCTGCAGTCCGCGGTCGGATACTTCACCGAGACGCTGGAGACGCGCCTCAACAACCCCATGAAGACGCCCATTATCGTCATCATGCAGCGGTTGAACGAGGGCGACCTCTCGGGTTTCCTGCTCGAGGAGGCCGGTGCTCGCGGCAACGGCGAGAAGTGGGAACACCTTTGCTTCCCCGCCATCCAGGTGGACAAGGACGGCAAGGAGCGCGCCCTCTGGGAGGCCAAGCACTCGCTGGCCAAGCTCCTGGAGATGCGCCAGGCCAAGCCCTACATGTTCGCCGGTCAGATGATGCAGAAGCCGGTGACGCCCGAGGGCAACATCTTCAAGCCCGAGATGCTCAACGTCATCGATGCCCTGCCCTCGCAGCGCGTGGTGTGGGTGCGCGGCTGGGACTTCGCCTCGGCGGTGCCGAAGCCCGGCAAGGACCCCGACTACACGGTCGGCTTCAAGCTCGGGCGCTACCGTCCCACGGGCGCGGACTACGACCGCTACGTCATCGCCCACGTCGAGCGCGATCGCCCCGGTCCCGAGGGAACGCGCCGGATGGTGCGCCAGTGCGCGAAGTCGGACTCGCGGCGCTGCGCGGTCGACATCCCCACCGATCCGGCCCAGGCCGGCGACTTCCAGGCGCTGGAGTTCACCAAGATGCTGTCGGGGTGGCGCTGCTTCACCAGCGCCGAGCGCGGCGACATCGTGGAGCGGTCCGAGGCCTTCGCCGCCCAGGTCAACATCGGCAACGTCGACCTTCTGGCCGGCGAGTGGAACTCGGCGCTGAAGGACGAGATGCGCATGTTCCCGAACGGACTGCACGACGACCAGGTGAGCGCCGGTGCGCGCGCCTTCAACCGATTGCTCACCGTGCGAGGTGGCATCGCCATCTCCGACGACGTGCTGGAGAAGATCTGATGAACCCCCTCAAGCGCTTGAAGGAACGCCTCCGCGTGAGGCGCGTGGCCCGGCTCTACGACCGCGAGGTCGAGGCGGCCGAGGCCAAGCAACGCGCGAGCAAGCTGCTCGAGCAGCGCGACCCGTCGCGACTGCGCGCCGCCCAGTTCGCCGCCATCAACCAGGCGCTGGACGAGCTGAGTCGTCCCCCGACGGTGCAGAAGGTGGCCCTGAAGGCCGCCGAACCGCCGCCTGGCGTCGTGCCCGAGGCGCTGCGCTCGAAGGTGCTGGCGATGGACGCCACGCCGTATGACTGGGCCTCGATCGAGACCGATTTCCAGTACGCCTTCCCCGGCTACCCCTACCTGGCCCAGCTGGCTCAGGTGCCGGAGTACCGCAAGATGGTGGGACGCCTGGCCACCGAGATGACGCGCAACTTTGTCAAGCTCAAGGCCGTCGGTGAGGGTGACTTTACCGATGAGATCGCGGCGCTGGAGGAGGACCTCAAGACCTATCGGATCAAGGATCACTTCCGCAAGATGACCGAGATCGGTGGCTACTTCGGTCGTGCGCACCTGTACGTCGATGTCCTGATGCCCAACGGCAAGGTGGCCGCGTACGACAACGAGGCCGAGCTCGAGACCAAGCTCTTCCTACACCCGCAGAAGGTCGTCAAGGGCTGCGTGCGCGGGTTCCGGGTGGTCGAGCCGATGTGGTCGTACCCGGGCGTGTACAACTCCACCGATCCGCTCAAGCCCAACTACTACGAGCCGCAGATCTGGTTCGTTATGGGAAAGAAGGTGCACGTTTCGCGCCTCTTGACCTTCATCCCCAACCCCGTGCCCGACGTGCTGAAGGCGGCCTACTCGTTCGGCGGCATATCGCTGACCCAGCTGGCGCAGCCCTACGTGAACAACTGGCTGCGGACGCGCCAGGCCGTGAGCGACATCGTTACGAACTTCTCGACCTCGGGACTCAAGACCGACCTCTCGGGCGTGCTGCAGTCGGCCTTCGACGACGGGCTCGCCGGTGCGGGATTGGAACCTGCCGGCGACGTGATCAAGCGTGCCCAGGCGTTCATTAACTTTCGCAACAATCGCGGCCTCTTCATCATCGACAAGGAGGCGGAGGAGTTCTTTCAGCAGAACACCCCGCTGGGCACGCTCGACAAGCTCCAGGCCCAGGCCCAGGAGCAGATGGCGAGCGTGTGCAACATGCCGCTGGTGATCCTCACCGGCATCACGCCCTCGGGGCTGAACGCCCAGTCCGATGGTGAGATCCGCGTGTGGTACGACCACGTCAACGCCGAGAAGGGAGCCCACTACTCTGGCCCTATGGACGTCGTTCTCAAGATCCTGATGCTGAACCGCTTCGGCAAGGTCATCCCCGAGATCACCTACGAGTGGCCGGCGCTGTACCAGCTCTCGGACGACCAGAAGGCCGCGGCGCGCAAGACCCAGATGGACACGGACGTGGGCTACATCAACGCCGGCGTGTTCGCGCCAGACGAGATTCGCACCGCCCGTGTGAGCGAAGACAACGGTGCCTACAACTCCATCAAGGGCGACGCCCCGGACGACGATGAGGACGCTAGCCATGAGGAAACCGATCAAGAAGAAGAGGGTGAACAGTCTGAACGCGCCGACACTCACGCTGCTACCGGCCGTTAGGCCGAACGCTGGCATCGAGGCCTGGTACCGCCGCATCCTGGACCGTCACCTTCACACCATGCAGCGAAGCGTGGCATATTGGGTAATGTCGCAGTATGATGCAACCGGTCTGGGCCTGGATGCCTTGCCCGCTAATCAGCTGCAGCGGGAGCTCGGACGCCTGGCATCACAGTGGGAGAGCGCATTCAACCGCCTCGCTCGATGGCTGCCACGGAAATTCGCGGAGCGGGTCCACAAGTACTCGGACAACGCGCTCGATTCGCGGCTTCACGCTCAGGGCATCCGGGTACGCTTCGTCATGACGCAGGCCATGCGCGACGCCTTTCAGGCCGTCGTCAACGAGCAGGTGGGGCTCATCAAGAGCCTGCCGCGCCGTCACCTCGATGAGGTGCAGGGCCTGGTGATGCGTTCCGTGGCCCGCGGCCGTGACGCCCGCTTCCTCTCCCGCCAGCTCCAGAAGCGCTACGGCGTCACCAAGCGCCGGGCCGAGCTCATCGCGCGCGACCAGAACAACAAGGCGACCTCGGTCCTGCAGGCGACCCGCCAGCGCGCGCTGGGGATCGAGCGCGGCGAGTGGATGCACTCCCACGGCGGTAAACATCCGCGCGTTTCGCACCTGGAGGCCGACGGCAAGGAGTTCGATCTCCAGAAGGGGATGTTCATCGACGGTGAATGGATCATGCCCGGCGAAAAGATCAACTGCCGCTGCGTGTGGCGCCCGGTCATCCCGGGCTTCAAGGTCACGAGGTTCGAGTGACATGCCCCTCTTGAAAGGCAAATCGTCCAAGACGCGCAGCAAGAACATCGCCGAGCTTCGGCGCGCTGGGTACCCCGCCGCGCAGGCCGAGGCGATCGCTTATCGTAAATCCGGCGAGGACGATGCGGCCTACGACGAGCGCATCCGCTTGGCGCTGAAGCGCCCCGCTCGCAAGGTCGCCTCCCCCACCCGCGCGCACGACGCCAACGTCCTGGCCTTCGACTTCCTGTCGACCCGACGCGTCGACGTTGACGGTCATCTGCACGTCGAGGCCAACAACATTTCCAAGGCGAACGTCTGCGCCTACTACGGCTACGAGATCCCCGGTGCGAAGGCGCTCGGTCTCAAGCCCGACGCGGTCTATCACCTGTACCGCGACCCAGAGGAGCTGCGAAAAGCCGCGCCAACGTTCAACCGCAAGCCGATCCTGAACGTTCACGCTCCGGCCGACGCCAAGAACTTCCCTAAGGAACACATCATCGGTACGACCGGCGACGATACCGACTTCGCCGATCCGTACCTCACCAACACGCTCACGATCTGGGACGGCAGCGCCATCGCCGGCATCGAATCGAAGGAGCAGCAAGAGTTATCGTGCGGCTACCGCTACAAGGCCGTCATGACTCCCGGCGTTACCCCCGATGGCGTGCACTACGACGGCGTCATGAGGAACATCGTCGGCAACCACGTGGCCGTGATTCCTATCGGTCGAGCAGGTGCCGACGTCGCAGTCGGCGATTCAAAACCACCGGAGCTTACAACCATGAAGCGAAACCTGTTTGCATTGCGCTATGCGCTGCGGCAGCACGTCCAGCCGATGCTGGCGGGCGACGCCCAGCCCATTCCCCTGAAGGATCTCGTGCAGCCTGGCATGAGTCCGACGGCCATCGCCAACGCTGCTATCAAGCAGTACGGCAAGACCGTGATCACCGACAAGGCCGCCCTCGTCGACGATCTCCAGTTCGCGCTCGACGCGGCCAAGGAGGCCGAGGATGAGGGTGAGGAGGAGGAAGAGGAGGAAGAGGAGGACGGCGATGACAAGGCCGCGCGCGATAAGGCCGCCCGGGACAAGAAGGCCCGGGACAAGGCTGCACGCGACAAAACCGCGCGCGATCGTCGCGGCGAGGACGATCTCAACCCCCGCGGTCGCCACGACGCACCGCCCGGCGAGGACGCCTCGCGCCGCGGTGAGGACGAGGAGGACGAGGAGGACGAACCCCCGCGGTCCGACAAGAAGGCCCACGACAAGTGGGCCCGCGACAAGCGCGCTCGTGATGCCCGGGCCCGCGATCGGGAAGAGGCCGCTGCCGAGGACCGCCGGGCGCACGATGCCGCCATCGTGGCCGATACCCGTCGCGCTACCCTGGGCGAGTTCAAGGCCATGCGCATCGCCGAGCAGGATGTCAAGCCGTTGATCGGCGAGGTGTCCGTGCTGGGTTGTGATTCGGCCGAAGCGATCTACCGCCTCGCGCTCGACCAGGCCGGTGTGGACGTGCGCGGGGTGCACCCCAGCGCGTTCCGCGCCCTGGTAACCCAGGAGATCGCCAAGCAAGCGGCAGAGTCGGCCGCTCCCGAAGCCCCCATCGCCATGGACTCGGCGACCGTCAAGGGGTTTTCCGAGATGTTCCCGCAGGCCCCGCGCCTCGGTCGCTGGTAAGAGGAGAGCATCATGGCCTTTCAAACCAAGGTTAATCTGTATCAGAATCCCGGCGTCGAGGGCGGGTTCGCGGGTGCGAACCCACGCGCGTCGGTCGTTGCCGCCTTCGGCACCTTCGTGGCCGGTACCAACGGTTGCAACACCGGGCGCTTCGCCTGGGCCAACGCATCGGGCCAGGTCAGCAACTCGGGCACCGGCGTTCCGACCGGCTACTGCGGTCGCGACACCCTGCCCTCCTCGCTGACCACCTTCCTGCAGCAGGCCGGCGTTACGATCCAGCCGGGCTACAACGTCACGCTGTACTCGGCCGGCGACTTCTGGACCCTTCCCAACGCGGTCGCGACCCCGGGCCAGACCATCTACGCCAGCCAGATCGATGGTTCGTCGCTCGCAGGCGCGGCGGCGGCGGCCGGTACCACGATCGCGGCGGCCTCGGTGACCGGCGCCATCGCCGACACCGGTGTGCTGACCGTCTCGGCCGTGGGCTCGGGCACGCTGTACCCGGGCCAGACCATCACGGGCACGGGTGTGCCGGCCGGGACGGTGATCCAGTCCCAGCTCACCGGCACCACCGGCGGGGTCGGTACGTACCAAACCAACACCACAACCGTGGTCGCTTCCACGACGCTCACCACGGCTGAATACGTGGCGACGAAGTGGCAGGTTAGCCAGTACGTGAGCGTTGCGCCCACGTCTCCGGCCGACCTGGTCATCATGACCACCTGGAACTAAGGAGCCGCTATCATGAAGAATCAAATGCAGATCAAGCAGCTCCTCGCCTACGCCCGGGCGAAGTATGGCATCGCCTTCGACCACGACGTCGTCGGCTACCTGCCAGACCAGGAGCTATGGCAGGACTTCGGCCTCGCCTGCGACGCCCAGCCCGGCCTCATCACCACGTCGAACTCGGGCATCCCGTTCTACCTGGTCAACTACCTCGATCCCGAGATCATCGAGATCGCGGTGGCGCCGATGATGGCCGCCGTCATCGCCGGTGAGGCCAAGAAGGGCGATTGGACGACCCGCACCGCGCAGTTCCCGGTGGCCGAACGCATCGGTACGACCACGAGCTACGGCGACTGGAACAACAACGGCTCGACCAACGCGAACTACAACTGGGAAGATCGCCAGAGCTATTACTTCCAGACGATCAGCCAGTGGGGCCAGCACGAGCTCGCTACCGCCGCTGAGGCCCGTATCGATCACGCCGCGCAGATCAACAAGGCGTCGATACTGACCACCCAGAAGACGCTGAACTTCATCTACTTCTACGGCGTCGCGGGCCTGGCGAACTACGGCCTTCTGAACGACCCTTCGCTGCCGCCTTCCATCACCCCGGCGGCTACGGGCACGGGCAGTTCGCCGCTGTGGGCGAACAAGACCGGCGATTTGATCTACCAGGACGTGCAATCGCTCTATCAGCAGCTCGTTTCCCAGGGCAACGGCACGATCAACAAGCGCATGCCGATGGTCCTGGCGATGAGCAACGACTCGGAGGCCGAGTTCACCAAGACCAACACCTACGGCGTGAACGTGCCGGACCTGGTGAAGAAGAACTTCCCGAAGCTTCGCATCGAGGCCGCGCCGGAGTACGCCACCGAGGCGGGTAACCTGATGCAGCTCTTCGTGGAGAACATCAACGGCACCAAGACCGTGCAGTGCGGTTTTAACGAGAAGATGCGCGCTCACCCGGTCATCCCCGACCTCTCCGGCTGGCGCCAGAAGAAGTCGGCCGGTGGCTGGGGCGCGATCTGGAAGCAACCCTACGCCTGCGCGAGCATGCTGGGCATCTGATCGAGCTAACTGAGCGAACCTAAAAGGAAGCCCGGCCTTACCCGCCGGGCTTGCCTCCAACCAGGAGATACGAACATGCCAGGTCCCACCGTCACCGTCGGCTGCAAGCTGCCCAACGGGCTCATCATCAACGTCGAAAAGACCAAGGTTCAGCTGAACGGCGCGAACACGTCGGCGATCGCCGGCGGCTACGGCCTCACCCACAACGTTGACGCGGCTTTCTTCGCGCAGTGGCTAAAGCTGCACGCTGACTCGAACGTCGTGAAGAAGCAGATCGTCTTCGCGCAGGAAAAGGAGGTTAACGCCAAGGCCCAGGCCTCCGACCAGCGCACCGTAACCACGGGTCTGGAGGGCATGGCGAAGGACAAGCCAGAACCGGGCGTCAGCCAGGCCGTGCCGGTTGACCCAGGACAGAAGGTCGAGACCTTCAAAACGAAGGACGCCGTCTAAATGACCACGGGCGTGGTCACCTTCAACTTCGAGCTCTGGACCGCGAGGTTCCCGGAGTTCGCGGCCGTGTCGGAGGACCTCGCCCAGCTCTTCTTTAACGAGGCGACGCTGATCCTCGATAACTCCACCCAGAGCCGGGTGCAGCAGATTGAGAACCGCCAGCCGCTGCTCTACCTGCTCACCGCGCATCTGGCGAAGATCTACGCCGGGGCGAACGGCGCAAGCCCGTCCCAGCTCGTCGGTCGGATCACCGAGGCGATCGAGGGCTCGGTTACCGTCGCGGCGGACATGCCCAACCAACCCGTCAGCGCTGCCTGGTTCCAACAGACCAAGTACGGCGCCCAGTACTGGGCCTCCACCCTGCGTTGGCGCCAGGCACGGTACCTGCCGGGCACCGTGCGCCCCGCCCCGCCACCGCGGTTCCCGCAGACGGCCCAGGGCGGCTGGTCCACCTACTGGTGGAACGGGGGTCCTTAAGGATGGCCGTCAAGCGCACCGGATCGGTCAAGGTCGCCCTCAACGGCATCCGGCGCAAGCTGGGCCGCGGTGAGGTGCTGCGCGTGGGGTTCCTGGAGAAGAGCCGCTACCCCAACGGGCAGTACGTCGCGACCGTGGCCGCGTGGAACGAGTACGGCGTGCCACAGCGCAAACAGCCTCCCCGCCCCTTCTTCCGCATCGCCATCGAGAAGGGGTCGGCTAACTGGGGCCACAACTTCGGTGTGGCGCTGAAGGCATCTGACTTCAACCTCAGCACGGCCTTCGGCCTGGTCGGTGCGTCGATCGCCGGCGACGTCCAGGCCTCGATCCGCGCGCTCTGGTCACCGCCGTTGGCCAAGGCCACCATCCTGGCGCGCGCGCGTGGCGCCAAGCACGGCGCGATCGATTCGCCCACCATCGGCAAGCCATTGATCCATACCGGCTTCATGCTGCATTCGGTCGACTTCGACGTTCAGGGGGTCGGCTCGTGAGCATGAACCTTCATGATGAAGCGGTCGCCTGCATCCAGGACGTCAACACCAACGTGCTGGCCACCTGGTACCAATCGACCGGCAGCACCACCAACACCGACGGCACGATGGCACCGGGCTACGCCGCGCCGATCGAGAACGTATCGGTACAGATGCAGGCTGCCACGCAGCGCGATCTTCGCCACCTCGACGCGCTGAACCTGCAGGGCACCTTCCGCCACCTGTGGCTGGACGGTGCGGTGAGCGGCGTCGTGCGCCTTACCCAGCAGGGTGGTGATAAGTTCGTCATCGCCGGGAAGACCTGGCTCACCCTACCCGTTCCCGAGCAGTGGACCGGTCCGGGTTGGTCGCACTGCGTCGTGCAGCTGCAGGTGGCGTCGTGAGCACGCCGACCATCAGCGTCACCGAGTCCATGCTGATGACGGCGCTGCGTACCGCGCTGCTGACGCTGCTCCCCGCCGCGTCGATCATCCAGGGGTATCAGAACCGGGTCGCCATGCCCAACGGCGTCGTGGTCGAGATGACCTCGTTGACCGATGCGGCGTTGTCGACCACCGACGCCCCACCCTCCCTCTGGAACGCGGGTGGCGCCAACCCTGGCCTCGCCGGTGAGCGGCGCAGCGACAAGTGGGCCTGTCAGTTGGACTTCTTCGGGACGGGCGCCAGTGACGCCGCACGGATGGTGAACCTGCTCGTGCGATCGGACTACGCCTTCAGCGTCTTCGCTACCCAGACCCCCGAGGTCCTGGCTCCGCTGTACGCGACCGAGGCGCGGCAGGTGGCGTTCGTCAACGACTCGGAGCAGTACGAGCCCCGGTGGATGTTCGAGTTTCACGCCCAGTACAACCCCGTTATCCTGGTACCTCAGGACTTTGCGACCTCGCTCGAGGTCAACCCCGTCAGCGTAGATGCAGCATTTCCTCCATCGGAGACCTAACTCATGCCTATTTCCATGAACCAAGTCAGCCAGGTCACGCCGGAGGTCCTCTCCACCGGCGGTGGCGGCACGACCCTCGCGGGCGTCGTCCTGTCCGAGCAGGCCCTCGCCCCGCTCGGTACGCTCCTCAGCTTTACCTCGGCCAACGACGTTGGTGACTACTTCGGCGAGGACACCCTCATCTATGAGGGCGCGGTCGAGTACTTCGGCGGTATCCAGGGCATGTCCTCCCTGCCGGGCGTCCTCTACGTGCTGGGCTACAACGCGTCGGTGGCCAGCGCCTGGTTGCTGGGCTCTGGCCTCTCGGGCCTCACCCTCCCTCAGCTGCAGGCGATCTCCGGCACGCTCATCATCGATGTCGATGGGACGGTCAATACGTCGAGCTCGTTCAACCTATCCTCGGCCACGAGCTTCACCCAGGCCGCGACCACGATCCTGGCCGCCTTTACCACGCCGAACTTCAGCCTGGTGTGGAACGCCCAGGCTGGCGAGTTCCAAGTGACCTCCAACTCGACCGGTCTCTCATCCAGCGTGGCCTACGCCACCGGCACGGCGGCCGCGGCGCTGGGGCTGGCGGCCTCCAACGGCGGCACGATCTCGCTGGGCGCGATCGCGGCCACCCCGGCCGCGGCCATGGCCCAGCTGCTGACCCTGCAGCGCAACTGGGGCGGCTTTACGACCGACTTCGAGCCGGTCACCGCCACGAAGCTGGCCTTCAGTCAGTGGGCATCAGGCACCAACAGTCAGTACGCCTACGCCGGCTACGACTCGGACAGCAACGCCACCGAGTCCGGCTCTACGACGACCTGGCTCGCTGAGACGATCGCCGCCGGCTACGCCGGCACGATCCCGTCGTGGGGCGGCCTCTACACCTCGAATAACCCGGCCTTCCTCTCGGCTATGATGGTGCTGTCCTGGATGGCGTCCCTCAACTTCCAGCAGCAGAACGGCCGCACGGAGCTCGCCTTCCGCTCGCCCAACGCCGGCCTGGTGCCGAGCGTGACGACCGACGCTGTGTACACCGCGCTGGTGACCAACGGGTACAACGCGTACGGTGAGTTCGCCTCGAACTCCGAGCAGGACGAGTGGTACTTCACCGGCAACGTCACCGGTCCCTTCGACTGGGCGAGCTCCTACGTCAACCAGATCTGGTTGAACTCGAACATCCAGGCGTCGCTGAAGACCCTGCTCCGCAACGTTCCGAGCCTGCCCTACAACGCCACCGGATACGCGTTGATCGAGGAGACCCTCGCCGGCGGGACGGGCAACACGGGTGGACCAATCCAGCAGGCGCTGAACTTTGGCGCCATCCGCACCGGCGTGCCACTGTCGACCACGCAGATCGCCTCGCTCATCACGGCGATCGGTACGGACGTCAGCCAGCAACTGATGAGCCAGGGTTACTACCTGCAGATTCAACCGGCATCGCCCTCGGCTCGCGCGGCCCGCACCTCCCCACCGATGACGCTCTGGTATCTGGACGGAGGTTCCATCCAGCAGCTCAACATCGCTTCCATCAACGTTCAGTAAGGAGACCGACATGGCTATCCGCACCATCACTGCTGCCACGGCGGTCTACATGCTGACCGTGGGCACGCTCTTTCCCGTTCCTCAGAAGCTCGGGGGCTACATGGCCGACGACGTCTTCGACACCGATGACGTCGACATCTCCGAGACCGTCATGGGGGTCGACGGCAACCTCTCGGTCGGCTACATTCCCAACCCGGTCGAGCAGACGATCTACATCATGCCCGATTCCCCCACCACCGACCTCTTCGACGTGTGGTACGCCGCCCAGCAGCTGGCGCGCGAGGTCATCGTGTGCTCGGCCACCGTCTACCTACCCGGTCCGCAGAAGAAGTACGCCTGCACCAAGGGCGTGCTGAAGCGCTTAAAGCCCATCCCGTCCGTGAAGAAGGTCGTGCAGGGACAGCCCTATCGTCTCACCTGGCAGAGCGTTCTGCCGCAGCCCAACATCGTCGTTTAAGGAGAACCCTTCATGCCCCGCAAGGTCCTGGAACACACCGTACCGCCGATCGCGGAGGGCGATGAGCCCAACCGCGACGCCGGTAAGACCTTCGTGCTCACCGAGATGCCCGTCCTCAAGGCCGAGAAGTGGGCGATGCGCGCCTTCCTGGCGATTGCCCGCAATGGCATGGAGGTGCCGCCCGAGGCGCTGAAGGCCGGGTTCGCCGGCCTTGTGCCCTATCTCACTAACCTCATCGGAGCGATCCGCTGGGAGGACGCCGAACCGCTGCTGGACGAGATGCTCACCTGCATCCAGTTCCAGGCGGTGGTCGATGGCTCCGGTACCAAGGTCTGTCGCAAGCTGATCGCTGATGACATCGAGGAGGTGGGAACGCTGCTGGTCCTGCGTAAGGAGGTGGTTCAGCTCCACAAGGGTTTTTTGAAAGCCGCCGCCCTCTCGAGCTTGGGGAACGCGGCTACGACCCAAGAACCGCGGCCCTAGCCGAGTGCGTCAACGTACCGGAAACGATCGCGACCGCGCTGAGTTCCCCCTTCGTCAGCGTAACGCTGGAGGAGCTCGGTACGGTGTACGGCCTGGAGGATCTATGGGACCTCCTTGAGGTGCATGCGGTCTGCGCCCGTAATCGCGAGTTAATGAGTCAGATGGAGGAAGAGCAGTGAACGTGATCGAGGCGCTCGTCGTTACCCTTGGACTGGACCTGCGGGACTTCGACAAGAACGACCGTCGGGTCAACGACGCCTTGAAAAAGTTCACCGAGAACGCCGAGAAGCGGACGAAGAGCTTCGAGTCCGCCGGCAAGAAAGCCGCTGAAACGTTCTCCTCCCTCAAGACCGAGATCCTGGGCGCCGTGGCGGCCTTCGCCGGCTTCAAGGGGCTTCAGGACTTCGTCCAGGGCACCACCGATACCCAGGCCGCGCTCGGTCGCCTGGCCGCCAACACCAACACGTCCGCCTCGACCCTGAAGGCCTGGGGCGTCGTGGCCGAGGAGGTCGGGGCCAAGGCCGAGGACGCCTATGGTGCGTTCGACAAGATCAACCAGCAGCTGGCCCAGGCCTCGGTCACCGGTACCTCGCCGCTGCTCGTTATGATGCGTCGGCTGGGCATCACGGACGTGACCAACAAGTCCTCGATCGAGGACGTGCTGCTCAAGTTCTCGGCCCGCCTGCAGCAGCTGCCCCGCAACCAGGCCCAGTACGCGGCCAACGAGGCGGGGCTGGGCGGGATCTTCAACGAGCTGATGCTGGGACCGGCGGAGCTCAAGAAGCGGCTCGACCAGGCGCTGGGTACGCTGCCGGCTACCTTCAACCAATCGACCCTTCGCGCCCAGCAGCTGCAGAAGCAGATGGCGCTCGTACGCGCCGAATTCGACGGTCTCAAGAACACCATCTGGAACGAGCTGGAGCCGGCGTTCTTCACTCTCTTCCAGACGATCTTCGACTGGATGAGCAAGATCGACTGGAACTCGGTGGCGCGCTGGATCGCCAACCTCATCCCCTCCGTCGAGGGACTGATCGGCTACGTCGAGGACCTTAACAAGGCATCGGGCGGCTGGCTCAAGACCATCGGCCTGATCGCCGCGGCCTGGATCGCGTTCAATGCCGTGCTGTCCGCCTCCCCCATCGGCGCGGTGCTGCTGCTGGCCGCGGCCATCGTAACGCTGTGGAACGATTACCAGACCTTCGAGAAGGGCGGTAAGAGCCTGATCAACTGGAAGGCGTGGGAACCGGACATCACCGCGGCGATCAACGGTCTTCGCACCCTGGGGTCGGTGATGGACTCGCTCAACCAGTCCATCCACGACACCCACCAGGCGATCGGCGGGTTCTTCGCGCGCAAGGCCATGCATATCAAGGCCGGTAAGACCGCCAGCGACCGCTACCAGCAGGGGTCGGACGAGGACCGGTTCTACCGGTACATGGCGACCCTCTACGACGTCGACCCCGATACCGGCAAGGATCTGGCGCCCGGAGGTCCGGGAGCGCCTTCTGGGCCGTCCGGCGGCCCCTCGAACCCCGTTTCGGCCGGTTACCTGGGCCCGGCGGGCTCCGATGCGGTCCCTACGGTCACCGATGCCCTCCTCGACCGCGTCCGTGCCACCGAGAGCGGCGGCAACGACTCGGCCGTATCAGGCAAAGGGGCCGAGGGCCCGTACCAGTTCCTGCCCGGTACGGGCGCCCAGTACGGCCTCACCTCGAAGGCCGACCTCGACGATCCAGTCAAGAGCCGGCGCGCGGCCGAGATGTACATCAACGACCTGCTGGTCGAGTTCCACGGCGACCTTACCAAGGCCATGGCCGCCTACAACTGGGGACCAGGCAACGTCGAGAAGTACGGCCTCTCGCACCTGCCCACCGAGACCCAGAACTATCTGGCCCGGCTGGGTCTCCCGGTGACCGGCGGGGTCGGCGCAGGACCGGGGTCGGCGGGCGTGACCCAGTCGATGGACAAGTCATCGTCCTCCACCCAGGTCGGACCCATCATCGTGAACGTACCGCCGGGCGCCGACGGGCAGCGCATCGCCGCTGATATCCAACGCAGCCTCGCCCGGGTCAACCTGCCCCAGGCCCTCACCACGGGGACCGAGTGATGAGCGCCGTCATCTCCGCCGCACTGACCGGGTTGAACCTGCTCAATATTAACCCGCTGCAACCTACGTCGCAGTACATGATCCTGGACGCGTCCTCCTCGTCCGTGCTGCTCACCGCGGATACCTACAAGGACGTGGAGTACCGAGCCGAGCAGCGCGTGGCCGACTATCCCATCGAGCAGGGCGGATTCGCGTCCTACAACAAGGTGGCCGAGCCCTTCGACCTGCGTCTCACGCTCTGCGCGGGCGGTGGCGACCTCCTGCAGCAGCTGGCCGCCGGTGCGCTGGCCAACGTGGACGGTTACGTCAACTCGATCCTAGGAACGAACTTTACCCAGCCCATGACCCGTAGCCAGTTCATCCTGGCCTGCGAGTCGCTGCTGGAGGGGTTGACCCTGGTCGATGTCGTGACGCCCGATCGCACCTACGAGTCGGTCAACTGCGTGCACTTCAGCTATCGCAAGACCCGCGAGTCGGGCGCCGGCATGGTGATCGGTGAGCTCTGGTTCCGGGAGATCCGTCAGGCGACCCAGGCGAGCTACACCGCCTCGGGTGCACCGGCGACGAACTCGGCCTCGGTCGATGCAGCCGATTCTACCTCCGTGGGATCGGTCACCACGATCACGCCCGGCACCACCCAGCAGGCCCAGATCAACGCGGCGGGGTTCGTATGAGCCAGATCATTCCGTTGCAGGCCGTCCCCTCGCAGGGCCCGATCCAGGTGGTCCTGAACGGGCAGTCGTGCCAGCTCAACGTTTACCAGAAGGCCCAGGTCGGCGGGTCGCCGCGGGTGTACCTGGACCTGCAGTGCAACGGGTACTGGGTACAGCAGGGGAAGCTCTGTCTTAACAACGTGCTGATCGTTCGGCACGCCTACCTCGGTTTCATGGGGGACCTCGTCTTCCTGGACACCCAGGGCGCGACCGATCCGCGTTACACGGGCTTCAACCCGAACCAGAGCCAGGCCCGCTACCTGCTGCTTTACCTCTACCCATCCGAGCTACCGGAGGGCCTCAGTTGATGTTCGCGCAGCGCGATCTAGCCATCCAGCTGAACCTGAACGGGTCGACCTTCGACGGGGTCAACAACGTGCTGACCCTGCGCGGCCTGCGCGCCTGGGCCACGATCCAGGCGACGACCGGCGGTGCCAGCCCATTCTTCAGCCAGGCGCAGATCCGCATCGAGGGCATGCTCGGCCAGGACATGGCACAGCTCTCGACGCTGGGGTTGTCCGCCGGGTTCTACACGCCCAACCTCATCACGGTCAACGCGGTGTCGACTCAGTCCGACGGGACGACCCAGTCGGCCCTGTGCTTCGCCGGGCAGATCTTCGAGGGCTTCGTTGACTACAACTCGCAGCCCAACGTGGGCGTCGTGCTGAAGGCGTCGGCCACCTTCGCCTCGCAGATCGCCGGTATCGCCTCGTCGTCCTACCAGGGCAGCGTTTCGGTCGCGACCATGTTACAGGCGATCTGCGCCGCCGCTACGCCGCCGCTCAAGCTGGTCAACAACGGCGTCACCGCCGTGCTATCCAATCACGCGGTGGGAGGATCGGCGATGAACCAGATCGCCGACATCTGCCTGGCCTCCCTCACGAACTGGTCGATCGTTAACGGCACGCTCTACGTCTGGCCCCAGGGGTCGCAGCGCGATGATCAGGTCATCACCCTCACCCCAGAAACCGGGATGAAGGGCTACCCGATGTACTCGGCCCAGGGGATCGACGTGGAGATGGAGTACAACCAGGACGTCGAGCTCGGGCGTCAGATGACCGTCGAGAGCTCGATTCCCCCGCCGGGGCCGAACGCTCCCACCTCGCTGGGCGGCGTGCAACCGATCGGTGCCACCGGTACGTACTGGATCGCGGGCGTGACCCACGAGCTGTCGTCCAACGTGATAGGTGGTCCCTGGTTCACCAAAGCAAATCTCACCATCGTCAACACCCAGCTGAGGCAGTCATGACCGGCTCGAACGCCTACATGTCGAAGGAGGCCGGGCTGAACGAGGTCACGGAGTTCATGCAAGCGCTGCGTCGCGTGCTGGCTAACGTGCACACCTCGATGATCTGCGAGGTCGTGGCTTGCACGAACTCAGGATCGGTCGCCGGCGTGGGAACCGTGACGCTCAAGATCCTGATGAACCAGGTGGACTCCAACGGCAACACGGTGGCGCCTGGGGCCATGCTCTACGGCGTGCCCTACGGCCGCGTGAGCTCGGGTACGAACGGCATCATCATGGACCCGGTGGCCGGGGACATCGGTATGGCGTCCTTTTGCGAGAAGGACATCTCCATCATCATGGCCAACTATGGCGCTGGCAACCCCGGGTCCAACCGCCGCAACTCGATCTCCGACGCGGTCTTCGTCTGCTACGTGGGCAAGACCATCCCCACCCAGTACGTGCGGTTCCTGCCGGCAGGCGGTGGCATCGACGTCGTGAGCCCCACCGCGCTCACCGCGACGATCGGATCGGGCAGCACGCAAGGCAACCTCACGATGAACAGCTCCGGCGTCTCGATGACCTTCGGATCGTCGGGCTACGGCTTCAACATCACCGCCGCCGGCACGGCCTTCGTCGGTCCGGTGACGGGCAACTCGACAGCGATCTTCACCGGCGAGGGAACGTTCAACGGCGGCCACACGGTCTCGGCACACAAGCACGAGGTTACCGGTATCCAGACCGGTGGTTCGACCGTCAACTCCCAGGCACCTACGGGGTAACGCATGGCCACCTACTCCTTTAAGCTCAACTGGACGACCTGGGGCCTGGAGCTCGACTCCTCGGGCAATCTCGCGATCTTCGATGAGGCGACCTACGACCAGTCGGTGGCTCAGGACGCGGCCTGCGCGTTTCGGACCTTCCTCGGCGATTGCTGGTACAACCAGGCGCTGGGTCTCCCCTACCTGCAGTCCATCTTCGGCCAGAACCCGCCGCTGTCCTTCGTTGCGGCCAAGCTGATCGCCCAGGCGCTCACCATGAGCAACATCGAGAAGGTCGTTGTCCTGGCGCTAGGCACCAAGCTCACCCAGGTCGGTAACTCTACCCTCAGCGTCCTGACCGGCACCGTCCTGGTCTGGCCGCTGGGCTCCTCCCAACCCGTCCCGGTGACCTTCTGATGCCCATCCAAACCAGCGTCCCCGATATCACCTGGAGCGCCACCGGTCTCACGCTGCCGGCCGAGAGCGCCATCCTTGCCGGACGGCAGGCCGATCTGAACGCGGCGGCCGGCGGCGGTCTCAATGCCGACCTGCAGACCCCACAGGGGCAGATCGCCCAGTCCGATACGGCCATCATCGGTGCCAAGAACGCCGCGATCGCCTATGTCGCCAACCAGGTCGACCCCAACCAGGCGCAGGGACGGTTCCAGGACGCGATCGGGGCCATCTACTTCATCGAGCGCTTGCCGGCCCTGGGCACGGTCACCAACCTGCCTTGCAACGGCCAGGTGGGAACCGTCATCCCCGCTGGTGCGATCGTGGTGGATCAGGCCGGGTATCAGTACATCGCGCTGGCGTCTGGCACGATCGGCTCATCCGGTTCGGTCACGATTCCGTTCCAAAATCTCACCGTGGGGCCGTTCGCCGTAGCGGCGGGCGTCATCAACATCTACAAGGCCGTGAGCGGTTGGGAATCGGTCACCAACCCGGGCACCTACACGCTGGGCCAGTACGTCGAGACGCAGGCTGAGTTCGAGTTCCGCCGGCAGAACTCAGTGGCGATCAACGCGCTCAACTCGCCCCAGGCGATCCTGGCCGCGGTGCTGAACGTCCCGGGCGTGGTCGACGCCTACGTGCTGGACAACCCCACCAACGCGGCGGTGCCGACCGGACCCACCAGCTACTCCATCGCGGCCAACAGCGTCTACGTGGCCGTGGCCGGCGGCGCGGAGGCGGCCATCGCCCAGGCGATCTACTCCAAGAAGTCGCTTGGCTGCAGCTACAACGGCAACACGACCTACAGCTACACCGACGAGAGCAGCCCGGCGGGTCCGCCCTACCCGACCTATAGCATCAGCTATGAGGTGCCGACCCAGGTCCCGATCTTCATCGCCGTCACGCTCACCAACGCGGCCAACCTGCCCAGCAACATCGTGGCGCTCGTTCAGGCCGCGGTGCTGGCCGCGTTCACCGGCGCGGACGGTGGCCAGAAGGCGCGCATCGGCGGCACGCTGCTGGCCAGCCGCTACTACGCCGGCATCGCCGGCATCGCGCCGTCGGTCGAGATCGTCAGCGTCTACATCGGCACAGCCGCTTTGCCCACGGGTTTGAGCGTCGCCATGGGCATCGACCAGCAGCCGACCCTCACCTCGGCCAACGTAACGGTGACGACGTGAGACAGCTCACCCCCTTCAGCGCGGTAGCCTACGCCTTCGCGACGCTCGACGGGCAGACGCTCGATTGGCAGCTCACCTGGAGCGGTGGCGACATCGCCTACGACGAACCGCTGGTCGTGCTCGCTCTCGTCCGTCAACCGGTGGGTGGTGGCTCACCCGTGCCGCTGGTCGAGTACGTCGACTACACCTGGGCCGATCAGGGTACGATCGTGCTGACCGTCCCACACACCGACGGCGATCAACTGCTGTGGACCGGGTCGGGGACCTATCAGGACGTCACCGCCGCTCAGACGATCGGCACGCAGTACGCGAACGATCCTTTCATGACCGGCATGATCGAAACGTTCAATCAGTGCGTGGACCCCAGCGCCGACATCGACAACTTCTACCGCTACGTCTGGAACGTGTACACGGCCGTCGGGTTCGGACTCGACATCTGGGGTCGGATCGTGGGCGTGCCGCGCACGATCACGCTCACCCCTCCGCCGGATTACCTCGGTTTCAAGGAGGCGCTGCCCGGGTCGTTTCCATTCAACCAGGAGCCTTTCTACAACGGCCCAGCGGCGGGTACGCTGTACTCCCTCACTGATGACGCCTACCGCGTCCTGATCCTCACCAAGGCGCTGGCCAACATCTGCGCGTTCACCGCGCCTGCCATCAACGCGCTGCTGGCCTTCATGTTCAAGGGCCGAGGCAGCTGCTACGTCCTGGATCTGGGCGACATGGCGATCGAATATGTTTTCAACTTCACGCTGCAGCCGTGGGAGCAGTCCGTGCTGCTGCAGGCGAGCCTGATGCCGCGCCCCGCCGGCGTCGCCGTCACGATCACGAACCCTTAAGAGGTCAGCGTCATGCAGAGGTCCAACGCCCCCACCCAGCTCACCCAGATCTTCGCCGCGGGCTCGGGCGCGGGTCCGGTCAACACCATTCCACTCACCCCCGGCGTTACCCCAGGCACGGTGAGCTATCAGACGGGATTCACCAGCACGAACATGACCCCGATCGCCTCGGGCGGTATCCCTCCCTTCGGTGCGGACGTCAACGGTCTCTTCCAGAATCAGACCACGGCCCAGGTGTGGCAGCAGGCCGGGTACGTTTTCCCGTACAACAGCACCTTCTCCGGCGGCATCGGCGGCTACCCCAACGGCGCGTGCGTGGGCTCGGCCACCAGCGGGTTCTACGGCTTCTGGCTATCGACCGCCGACAACAACACCACGAACCCGGACTCGTCGAGCTCGGCCGGTTGGCTCGAGTGCCGGGCCAACGGCGGAAGCTCCTCGATCGCGATGAGCTCGGCCAGCGTAACCCCTACCGAGAACCAGCTGGGTGCGCCCCTCCTGGTCCTCACCGGGACGCTCACGGCCAACTCGGCGCTGATCCTGCCGCTGCGCGCCGGCGCCCGCTGGGTGGTGCAGAACACCACCACCGGCGCCTTCACCCTGTCCGTGGGAGGCGCTACCGGCGCCCAGGTCACCATCGCGCAGGGCACCACCAACGGTACGGAGATCTACACCGACGGCACGAACTTCTACGCCACGACGTTCAACGGCTCGGGGGTGTATTTGCCGATCGCCGGCACCGCGGTGGCAGCCAACAAGCTCGCCACGGCTCGCACCATCGCGATGACCGGCCCGGTGACCTGGTCGGTGTCGTTCGACGGTTCGGCCAACGTGACGGCGGCCTCCACGATCTCGGCCGGGGCCGTCACGCTCGCCATGCTGGCCAACGAGACGGCCAACACCCTCCTGGGCAACCCCACCGGTTCGGCCGCGGCGCCGTCGGCCATTACGCTTGCCAACGGCCTGCTGTTCAGCTCGGGCTCGCTGGGCCTGGGATCGATCACGGTGACGGGTGAGACTAACAGCGGCAACGCACACATCGGCGGTTCGCTGGTCGTCGGCAGCACCACGAACGCGGCGGCCGGTGCTATCGATGCGCTGATCTCGGGCGCGGGGCGCATCCTCCTCACGGCCAGCGGTAGCAACAACTCCATCAATTCGGTCAACAGCGCCAACAGCGCGTTCGCCAACCTCACCTTCACCGCAACGTCCTACACCTTTAACAGCGGACCGGTGACGATCTCGGGCGAGCCGCTCACGGTGGGCACCTCGCTAACGGTCGGAACCAAGATCTCCTGCCAGCAGCTGTTCGTGAACAGCAACACCGGTGCCTTCACCACGCAGGGTGGCTACATGCAGTGGAACCTCACCGGGGGTAGCGGCGAAACCGACTTCGTCAACAACGAGGGTGGGGGCACGGGCGGCTTCGGCTGGTACAACACCAACTCGTCCGGATCGACCGTGACCAACATCATGACGATCACCGGCACCGGCAACCTCACCACGGCCGGTACGATCCAACCCGGTTCCGACGGTCGGGTGAAGATCCATCGCACCCCGATCACCGATGCCCTGCGGACCGTGCGCGAGGCGTTCGTGGGTATGGAGTACGACCGTGTGGACCAGGGCGGCATCCGCCAGGCCGGGTTCGTGGCCGACGACGTCCAGCGCTACCTGCCCCACCTGGTGTCCGAGAGCGAGCATCCGTTCAACGGGTACGAGCGGTTCAAGACGCTGGACTACAACGGTAGCGAGGCGTATCTGGCCAACGCCATCACCGAGCTCCACGACCTGGTGACCGCGCTGAGCCAACGGGTTGAAGGCCAGGGGGTGGCGTGATGGCCTCCGGCTTCCTCTTCATCGACGGCCGCGACCCCGACAGCGTCTTCGCGTCAGGCAGCAGCGGGGTCACCACGGGGCTGAAGCACGCCTCCTCCGGGGCGGACCTAGGGACGCTGTACGCCTCCGGCAACAGCGGCATCACCACGGGGTTGAAGGACAGCGCCGGCAACGACATCGGAGGCGTGTTTGCTCTGCCGGCGGGAGGGGTGCCCATCAACGGCAGCACCTACAACCCGGGACACACGACCGCCGGCACGACGTCATCGTGCACCTTTGAGTTCGCCACCACCAACGCCACCTGGACCGTTCTGTTTCCGACGGGAGGTACCGTTCCATCACCGGCATCAGGGTCGATCCCGTCCGGCGCTACGTCCGTGTCCTTCGCCTGGACGCAGGGCACCCCGGCCAGCCCCGCGGCAACGATCACCAACGGTGCAGTGTCGCCAACGGCGCTAACCAGCGGCACGCTGGACATACAGGCGAACATCAGTCACACCGCGCCGGGGTCCGGCCAAACCAGCACCGGTACCGTGACGGTCAAGTACTACAACTCGGGCGGCTCGGTGATCAGCACCACGGTGTTCACGGTTAACCTGGTGACGGCGTCCACCTAACGAAAAAGGCCCCGTGAAGGGGCCTCATCGATCGGCATAACCAGCCTCGCCTCAGTTGGTGACATACACTTCGCTGTGCGCCTGGGCCTGGCAGTCGGCCTCCTTGCCGCCCTCGGCCTCGCAGAGGTCGACGTGGGCCAGGTAGATATCGTGCAGCTCGGTCTTGATCATCTGAATCTCAAGGCCCGGGTGCATGCGCGCGAAGTCTATCTCGAACTGGGCGAAGCGCATACGGTAGTCGGCCGCTCGGCGAAAGCCGCAGAAGGGATCGTTCTTGCCACGTCCGAAGGCTGCCGCACCGCCCGGCACGGCCAAGCCGAACTGGGTCGTGTTGGAGCACGAGTCCTGGCTGGCGTTGCCGGCGTAGCCGCCCAGCATCAGGTCGGGGGTGTTCTGGGGGATGCCGCGGTAGTCGACCACGTCGCGCGAGGACGTGTTGGCCGGCACGTTGGTGACCGGGGCGTAGCTAAGGGTCGCCCCGGCCGTCGCGGCCTGGCTCTGGTGGGGCGAGCTGCTGGCGTCCGCCGCGCTGGTCGAGCCGGAGCTCGATCGGCTCGTCTGGGCCGTCGCCGAGAGGGTAACGAGGGCGAGCGCGAGGCCCGCTAGGATCTTCAGTTTCATGGTGTAGGCTCCTCAGCCGGTGGTGGAGGGAACGAGGCGCCGATCGGCGCCCCTCCCCATCGATCGATCAGTGGAACGCGGGGAACCTGGCCGAGACGAACCCGGCACCGTTGCCCGCGGCTTCCTGGCTACCGGCCGCCGCCGAGGCGGTACCGTTGCCCTTGCCGGACTTGGACGATTGCACCTGAGCCCCGGCGTCGGAAGTCGTGCCCGAGGCGACGTTGGCGCTGTTCGAGCTCGCGCCGCCGTTAGCGTAGGCCGAGCCGTCCGTGTAGCTGGACGAGACCTCGGTGGCCGAGCCGTTGCCGGTGGAGGCCGCGGCCGCGCCGGACGAGCCCTGGCTGACGGTGATGGCTCCGCCGACCGTGCCGGAGGCGGAGGTCTGATGGCCGCTGGCGAAGGCCGAGCCGGTCAGCAGGACGAGTACTGCGAGGATCATGGTACGCATGAGAGTGACTCCTTTTTGAGAACGGGGCGAGAAGGTCCGCGCGCCCCGATGGCGCGGTAGTGAATCAGTGGATGCCGCTCCGCAGGGCATAGGCGTGGGCCGCGCAGACGATCGCCACGATGCGGCCGAGCGGCTTGGTGGGGTCGACGGTCGCCGGGACACCCTTCTCGTCCAGTCCCGTGTCGCTGAGCGGCAGCTGGGTGGCGGGGTCGTACTGGGTGAGGCGCTGCAGGGTGACCGTAGCTGGGGCCACGCCGTCGGCGCCGCAGCGCGCCTTGAACTGGCCGATAACGAGGCTCGTGGGGTCGCCGTTGCCCGGGTCGGTCCGCCAGTAGCGGATGTAGATCCGCGCGCCGTCGGTGAGCAGCACGTAGCGCATCTCGAGCTTGTCCTCAGCCGAGCTGCCGTAGACGAACCACTGGCCGGCGTAGCGGTCGGTCTCGGCCGCGTGAACCCGCGGGAAGAGGTAGTGAAGCGCGACCGCGAGCAGGAGCACGATGAGGAGGAGCTTGGCGATGCCGCCGATGGTTTTCATGGTTAATCCCCTTAAGCTAGGTGGTGAAAGACGAGCGCAAGCGCGAGGTCAAAGGCGCCAACGATCAGGATGATGAGGCCGATCAATCGCCAGGCCCGGCGCGTCGTCGCCCTCATGACGCGGCTCCGCAGACGACGGCCACGGCAGCGTCACGCTCCGCAGCGCTGGCGCGCCGGAGAGCCAGCAGCGTCTCCAGCGTGTGTTGGCATCGTGCCAGAGCCGCGGGGTCGCCTTCATCCGACGGGCGTCCGGCGCGTGGGTGAAGCCTAGCGACCAGCCCATCGTCCAGGCCTCGGCCATGCGGCTGCGCGGCGGGTAGGGGTTGGTGGCGAGGTACGCTCCGCACCGGCGCGCGTGCCGCCCTTGGCTCCAGGCCAGGAGATCGTAGTGGATTCCTTTCGACGGGTGACATTCCTGATACCTCTGGATGAGTTCGACGCTAGGCACTCTAGTCCTCCTCGAAGCTTTTGCAAATAGGTAATTTTAAACCTTGGGTAGCAGACGGTGCTCGCGCGAGGCTTCAACCCAGAGGTCCAGGGCCTCGGTGTGTGGGTAGCGCTCGCGGTAGACGATCCGCCGGCAGGCCGTGTTGAGCAGCATCTTGACGCACGTGAGGCACGGTGAACAGGTCACATAGCAGGTCTCGATCGTCTGGACGTCGCGGCACTGCAGCAGCGCGTTCTGCTCGGCGTGGATCGCCCCGCAGCCGTCGAGGTTCGTGCCCGACGGGCTCAGCGCGCCGGGGCAGGCGTGAAGGTAATCGTAGACCTCCCCGCTCACGGCTCGGTAATCAACGCCGAACGCAACGGCGGTCGTCGGTCTTCCCGCTAGGTTTCGCGGGCTCACGACCGGCCCAGGGTTAGCAGAGGTCGCCTCACGGACTCCGAGCTCGTTGCAGTGCAGCTGCCCCGCCGCGACGCCGTTGTACCCGGTGGCCAGCACGTGCCCGTGCCGGTCCACCAGGACGCACCCCACCGAGCGGCGCAGGCAGGTCGCTCGCTGCGCGGTGACCTCGGCCAGCTGCAGGCCCCACTCGTCGCGCGACGGCCTCATGACGGTAGCCCCCACCAGCGCGCCACCGGCGAGTGATCGGCGATGTTGGTCAGCCGAATGAGCAGGTCGGTCTCGCTGTTGGCCAGGTGCTCTGGCGCCCTGCGATGATCGAAGAGACGCTCGTCGGTCGGGTCGGTGAACTCGGTCAGGATCGCCCGCGCCGGCTCCAGGTGCTGCTCGTAGAGGTGGCTGGAGGCCATCGTGAGGTAGAGCGTCCCGGGCCGGACCGGATCGCGGTAGTCGCCGTACCGACCGGCGTGGCGCTGGTTCACGAACCCCAGCACGTGATAACCCAGCATCGAGAAGTTGAAGCAGTCGTAGGGCAGCCCCAGCCAGGCGTCGGACGAGCGCATGAAGACGTGCACGTTGAGCTCGCCGCAGCGGATCTGGAAGAAGAGTGCCACCGTGCACGGCACGTCCTTCGTCGGTGGCGGACTCGGCCGCCACAGCGTTAGCCCCGCCTGGCGGCTGTCCGGGTCCTCGGTCAGCCGCTGGACCACGTGGGGCAGCTGGTCGCGGTAGCGCGGACCGTAGGCGCCGTAGAAGGTCCGGCCGTCGTCGGAGAACGCAGCGATCTTCGCGTTGTAGGCAGCGATCGAGTCGACGTCGTCACGCCCCTCGATGATCCAGCGAGCCTCCGCCGCCATGAACCGGTAGTTGAGCTTCCGCAACCCGATGGTGAGGACCGGATCGTCGAGCCGGGTCGCGATGGTGACCTGCGGCCACTCGCGGGTGGCGTGCCCGCGCGGGGCGATCGGCTGCCCCGCCTCGACCAGGAGCTTGAGCACACCCAGCCACTGGGCGTTGACGTTGGTGACGAGCGAGCTGGGCATCAGGGTTCTCCTTGGTGCGGTGCGGCGAGGGCCTGCTTGAGGACGTCGAGCGGCTGGAACCGCTCATGGTACTGGAAGCGCTTCCAGGACTGGGGATGCTGGACCTGGGCATGGTCGACGGCGGCGCGGGCCAGGGCGGTCCCCGCCGCCTCGCCGAAGGCCACGACCCGCCGCCCGCGCAGGTGCTCGCGCAGCCCGTTGGTTGGGTTGGCTAGCTGGTCGGCGTTGACCCAGAGCAGCTGCATCTCTTGGAGGCCCTCGGCCTCGAGCTGCTCGGTAAACCAGCGGCTGCAGCCCTGGTTGCTGAAGCTCGCGAAGGGCCACTGGTAGAGCGGATCGGTCTCCTTCACCGCGCCGAAGGTCTCACCGACGATCGCCGCCCGTGCGTTCCACCGGCCGGCGGAGCGAACGTCCAGCGGGTGGATCGGCGGCCGCGCGCCGTTGAGATCCGCCAGCAGGAACTCGTAGGCGGATCGATCGGTGTAATCGTAGACTACGACGTTGGTGTCGACCCGGTTCTCCAGGCCCGCGCGCACGTACCAGTCGTGCACCAGGCGCAGCTGCCGCTCGGACTTGAGCAGCTCCTCCTTGCGCCTCCGGCCCCAGTTCATGACGCAGACCTCGAACGCCGGCAGGCACAGCACCGTCACGGCTCCGCAGCGCAGCGCCAGGCGGGCCAGCATGCGCTCGTGCGCCCGCTTGAGGCGCAGCGCGCCCTCCCGGTAGGCGACGCCGTAGGGCTCCTCCGATAGCCAGCAGCGGTCGAGCACGACGTCCTGATAGCCCAGCAGCGCCGGCAGCATCGCCTCGGCGTAGAGGCGGGCCAGCTGCTGGTTCTTGACCGCCGGGAAGGGACCGAGGTGCACGTAGCGGGCCTTGGTGTCGCGCGCGTAGGCCTGCGCCGCGAAGCTCTTGCCGCCGCCGTCCGGTCCCTCGAAGATCGTCACCCGTTTACACGTCGTCATGGCACTTGGCCTCGTCGATCAGACCGGACCCGTTGCCGATCAGGTAGTCGTCCGGGTCGTACCCCGCCGCCGCGAGGATGGCACCGGTCCGCGGCCCCACCCAGCCCTCGGGCTTGGTCACGTCAACCGTGTGCCCGCGCTTCGTCGTCCCGCGCACCTTGGCCAGGTTAGCCCGCTGCACGTCAGCCCATAGGACGTCCCACGGCAGGCCCAGCATGACGGCGGTCCCGAGCGCGACGTAGACCAGGTCCACCAGCGCATCGGCCTGCTGGGCGAGGTCTTGGTCACCGCCGTAATCGACGACGATCGGTAGTCCATCGCCGCGGTCAGGCATGATGGAAAGACCCGCTGCGCCGCAGAACTCTTTAAGTTCCTCCAGCAGGAACTCCGCGCGCTCCTTGAGCTTCCGCCGCGTGAGGTGGCGAGGCACGACGGCCGCCATGAGATCGAACCTGCGGTGAAAGTCGTACACGTCGCGGAACTCCGGCGACGGCGCCGCGCCCACCGTGCGTAGACACTCAAACATCGCGTTGGTTGCGATGAGAGAAGCAGCGCCGGCTTTAGGCGATAGGTGTTCGACCGGGATAGTCAGCTCGTCGGGCAGCAGGCCCGACCCGTCGTGGTAGTAGCTAGCCTTCATGCGGTTCTCCTCTTAGGGGTAGGGGCCGGGACCTGGTCCCAGCGCTTGAGCTCACCGAAGCGATGGTCGCCATCGGGCATAAGGTCCTCGGTCGCCACGTTCAGCGGACCGGCGTCCAGGTGCACGACCTGGTAAGTGGGGTGCCGGACGGGCTTGAGCCGGAGCCCGTCGGCCACGGCCCGCGCCAGCCACTCGCCCACGGGCGGCATGACGGCGCGGCTGAGATCTGAGAAGGCCGCCTTCGTCCAGCGCTCCGGCACCCACGTCTCTGGAAGCCCGCAGAGGGCAAGCGCTTCGCGCCAGGTGAGGCAGCGAGGCTCGGTGGGGTGCCACAGCTTTTCGTAGTCCAGCATGACCGGCGCCGGGCCTTCCTTGGCGATCCGACGGACCAGGAAGGATGGCGTGCGAGACACGCCCTTGAGCTGCTGGGTGTCCATGGCCTGCCAGACGCGGCGCATGTTGCCGTGCCCTTCCGCTCGGTGCCAAAGATTCTGCCAGCCCTCCGCCGTGTGACCAGGGAAGAAGTCGTCCTTCTTAGGCTTCACTCGCTTCAGCACGGCCGCAGCATCGGGTGGGTCGGTCAACGGTGGCAGGACCAGCGGGTGCCGGTGGGCCGTGACCAGGACGCGCGGCCGATTCTGCGGGACGCCCAGGTACATGTTGTTCTGCTTCAGCACCGTGACCGAGTAGCCGGCGTCCAGCCACGCCTCGGCGATCCGGTCGATGAACCCTCGCCCGTGGCGCCACGCGTTCGTCACCGACTCCCAGACCCAGGCATCGGGCTTAAGCGCGATCCCGTAGGTCGTGAGGTGATCGATGATCGCCAGGCGCTCGACGTGGTCCTCCCACGACCCCTTCTTGCTGGCGCGGGCCGATGACCACGCCGCGCAGGGCGGGTTGCAGAACATCAGGTTGACCCTGCCGAAGGTCGATGGGTCCGGCCACGCCGACGGACGGGTCCAGACCCGGTCGGCGAGCTCGGGGTGGTTGAGCTTCGCCGTCGCGACGCCATAGGGACCGTGCTCGAGGTGGCCGAGCACCCGGTACCCGGCACGCTTGACACCGACCGTGAAGAGGCCGGCGAAAATGTTCCCGCCGAGCGCGGTGAGGGGTCTAGCCATAGATCACCTCCACGCGGATTACGGGGTGGAGGATGCAGGTCGTCGACCGACTGAAGTCGTCCTGCTTCCGCAGATAGACGTAGACGGGGTGATGCTCGACCTCGAGCGCCGGGTTGCAGTCCATGACCCTCTGCCAGGCCAGCAGTTCGCGCAGGTTGTTGATCGTCTCCCCCTTCCACACGTGGGTCTGAAAGGGTTCGCTGGCCTGCACGACGCCGGCATGATCGACCGCCCAGCGCAGGAAGTCCTGACCGCGGTCCTGAAAGTGAATAACGTACCTGGGTAGCATCTCGGGCATGGGGATCTCCTGGAAGGGCGACGGCGCCCGAAGGCGCCGATCTCAGCTGCGGTCAGACCTGGTGACCCTCCTTCCGCAGCTTGCCCCGGTTCCAGCTTACGTCCGACGGACCGGCCTTCGAGTCGGGGAACCGCTTCTTGACCTCGGCCAGGATCGCGTCGACGTCCTTGCCCTTGAGGATGAGCTCGCGGATCAGGGCGCCCGAGCCGGGCTTGCGACCCTCGCCGGGAGCCTTGGGAGCCGCCTTCGCGGCCGGGGCCTTCTTAACCTCGGGCTTCTTCGCCGCCGGCTTCTTCAGCGAGGCCTTCTTCGCGGCCGGGGCTTTGGTCGCGGCGGGCTTGCGGCTGGTGCCGCCGGTAGGCAGGTCCTTGACCTTCGTGCCGGTGCGAACGGAGGCCGCCAGGGTCTCCTTTTCGTTGGTGACGGCGTTGCCGCGCTTGACGGGCGGGGTAGCGTTGCGCTTTGCGGTTGCCATGGTGATGTCCTCTTCGGTGATGGTCGTGAGGCGCTGAAGGGCTCGCATGGCCTCTTCCGTCGCGCCGGTAAAGCGGGCGTAGCCCGCGTAGAGCCGAGCGCACCGCTCGGCGGGGTAGTCGGGAAGGGGCTGCCAGACCTTGGCCAACAGCGCGGCCGGCAGGCTCTGGATGGACAACCCCTCCTCGACGTTCAGCGCGATCAGCCGCCTAGGATCTTCCCCGGCGTCCAGCACGAGGGCCGTTCGCCGGTTTCGATCCGTGACCACGATCGCTTCGTTCTTTGGTTGGGTCTTCATCTTGCTTCCCCTTCTTGAGATTGTAAACTGTGCGCTCACCGGTCAGCTGCAGCTCGAGCAGCCCCTCGGCCACCGCCGGCGCGACGTCCAGCGGGAACGGCCCGCAGAGGTTGAAGATCAGCGCCGGGCCGTCGCGCCCCTGGGTACGGAGCGTGACGACCGCCTTGGCCGTGCCGATGTTCAGCACGCAGCGGCCCGGATCGCCGTCGATCGGATCGGGCTCAATGCTCACCTGGTCGCGCTTCATCACGGTCTCCCTTCATCTGCACGATCTTGAGGTGCTTCACCCGTGCGCCGCCCCACAGCTCCTCGGCCATCTGGCAGGCCCTCTGCAGGGTGACGTGCGGCGAGGCCAGGAACCGCTCGCGGTGGTTGTCCTTATAGAGCGCTTCGATCATCATGCTTGCTTCTCCGGGGTGGGCAGCTTGCCCTGGCGGCGGTAGTGGCAGAGGTACCAGCTGGGGTAGTGCTTGTGGTCGTCGGGCGTCTTGAACCGCTTCTTGATGATGAGCCAGACCTCCGCCGTCGTTCGCCCGGCGAGGTAGAGCTCGAGGATCGCGGGGCCGACGCTCTTGGCCTTGACGGCCTTGGCGTAGGTCGCGACGGCCTCCTCGCCCAGCACCGGCGGGCGCGGGGTCGGCACACCGCGGGGCTTCTTGACGCGGGGCTTCTTCGGCTTCTTCTTGCGCGGCGGCGGGGCCTTGGCCTTGCGCGCGCGCTCCTCGAGCTTGGCGTACTTGCGGGCCAGCTGGCGCACTTTGCGCTCGCGCTTCTCCCGTTCCTCGGCCGACTCAGGCAGCGGCGCGATCGGCGCCTCCGCGGCCGCGGCCTCGACCAGCGCCTGCGCCTGGGTCACGGCCTCAACGACGGTCTCAGCGGCCTGGGTCAGAGCCTCGGCGACCTGGGTCGTGGCGGCCAGCATGGCCATCCGCGACACGGGCTCACCGTCCTGCAGGGTGACCTGGAAGACCTCGCCGGTCGGCTGCACGAACTGATCGTACTCGTAGGGCTTGCGGCCTAGCTTCTTCAGGAGGCCGGTCGCGGTGCGTCGGTTCTTGAACGTTTTAACGATGGTGGTCATGGATCTCTCCTCCTCAGCCCGAGGGGTTAGACGGCGGCTTCGCCGACGACGGCGTCGAAGTTATCGATCATGAAGAAGTAGCTGTCGAACGCGGCGTCGACGAGCGCGTCCTCCACGTGGTGGGCTTTCAGCACCACCTCGAGCTCGCGGGTCGTGCGGCTCTTCAGCGCGTAGCGAGCACCCAGCGAACGGACGTCTTCGATCTTGGTGAAGTCGTAGCTCATACCTTGATCTCCTGTGCCAGACGATGGAAAGCTGCGGCCGCCGTGGGTTCGCTGCAGCTAAACAAAAGCTCGGTGTCGATACAACGACCGCGCTTATCGTTGATGCGACGAGAGTACCAGAGCGTGAACATCCGGTCTTTTTTCTCGTGCGCATCGAACTCAAGATCGTGCGTGTTGTAGTCAATCGTCTTAAGGACCTCAGCAGACGCTGCGTCGATTTCAAACCCAGCGAAAATTACAAGTTCCATGATCGTGCTCCTCAGCAGGTGTGATGAGATCCTCTCATGAACCCACCTGCTTGTAAACAGGTATTTTCAAAATAAGTGAACTTTTTTCAGAGGTACACCCGCTGCAGCTTCTTGAGCGCGCCGAAGAGCTCGTTCTGGCAGTTCGCCTTCGCGCGCAGGGACGCCACGACGTGCTCGTCGATCGTGCCCTCGGCCACCAGGAGGTGGCTGAAGATCCGCTTGTGCTTAGACCCCTGGCGGCGCAGGCGCCGGACGCATTGGTCATAGACCTCATAGTCCCAGGTCGGCGTGTACCAGATGAGGTGGTTGCCGGCGTTCTGCAGGTTGAGCCCCAGCGCGATGGTCTGCGCGTGGGCCAGCAGCACCGGCACCTCGCCGCGGTTCCACGCGTCCTGCACGGCCTTTCCCTCGGCGAGCTTCACCCCCTTGCCGATGTGGGGCAGGAGTCGCTTCCCGCCCAGGCGGGCCTGGAGGCGCTCGTAGTCGTGGCGGAACTCGTACGTGACGATGACGGGGGAGCCCTGCAGCTCCTCGACCAGGTCCTCGCAGGCGTCGAGCTTGGCCTCGTGCAGCTCGAGCCACTCCCGCTTGCCCCCGCGCTTGAACGCCAGGCGCTCGCCCAGGCCAGGCTCCAGGTACAGCGCTCCGGCCGCGACCTGGCGCAGCTTCATGGCCGCTACGCCGGAGTTCTTGGCCGTGACGAGCTTCTGCTGCACCTCGACGATCAGGTCCTTCTCGAGCTCGGCGTACACCCGCCGGGCCTCGGGGGTGAGCCCCACCTTGATCACGTTCTCCACCAGGTCGGGCATCTCCAGGTGGTCCTCGGCCGCGGCGCGCAGCGTGATGGGGGAGATCCGCGCGTAGATCTGTTGCTCCGCCCCTTCCTTGGCCGTGTAGGTGAACCCGTCGTAACCCGTGTCGAAGAACTGCGAGCGGAAGTGGGTCACGTACTGGCCGAGCGCCGTGCCCTGGTCCAGGATGTACATCTGCCCGAAGAGGGGCTCCAGGAAGTTCGCCGCCACCGAGCCCGTGAGCCCCCAGCGGCGCTGGAAGGTTGCCAGCACCTGCTTGATCGCCTTGAACCGATCGCTGGTATGGTTCTTGAACTTGGTGAGCTCGTCCACCACGAGCACGTTGAAGCCCAGCTGCTTGAAGCGCCGGACGTCGACCCCGATCTTTTTCTTGCCGGACTTACCCTTCACCTTGGTGGGTTCCAGCAGCCAGTCGAGCCCCTCCGGATTGATGAGGTAGAGGTCGACGTCGAGCTTCAGGTTCACGGCCTTGTCCTTCCCGTGCAGGATCGTGTAGGTGAGGTCCTTGAAGTCCAGCCACTTGGCCAGCTCGTCGGGCCACACGCCCACCATCACGCGGATGGGGGCGATCACCAGGACCTTCGGCCTCAGGCCCTCGCGCTTGAGCACCTTGATGGCGCCCAGCGTGGTGGTCGTCTTACCGATGCCGGGGTCGAAGAGGAGGCCGAACCCGGGCTGGGTCTCGAGCAGCCGACGCATGCCCTTCTTCTGGATGGGCCGCGGCGTCCAGCGCTGCGGCAAGGGCTTGAACAGCTCCCTCTGCGGTGTCGTGGACCTGGACGTCATAACCTTGCTTCCTCAGGAAATCATGCTTGTAGGCCTGCAGGGGCTCGGGCGTCTCGCCCGGCCGCTTGAACTCGATCAGCAGGGGGTGGCCCCCCGGTATCCAGAAGATCCGGTCCGGCCACCCCCGGTCACCCTTCGGCGAGACGTGCAGGGACTCCAGGCCCCAGCGACGCTTCGCCTCCTCCGCCACCCGGTCCTCGAGATCGCGGCGCTCGAGCCGGGGGACGGACCTCACAGGTCTTCGCCGAACCGGTCGTGCTCGAGGTCCTCCAGCCGGCCTAAGATGGCCACCGCCCAGCGCGCCTGGTGCAGGGCGTCGTCGAGCGCGTTGTGGTGCACGCCCTGGCGAACCGGCTCCTTGACCAGGCCCAGCCCCTTCAGCGTGCGGAAGCAGCGGTTGTGCCAGAACGACCACGGCGGCGGGATGCCGAGCTGGGTGTAGGTCGCGGTCAGGAGCGCGTTGTCGAAGTCCGACCCGTTGCCCCATAGCTTCCCCTCGCAGATGGAGCGCTTCCCCGGTCGGGGACCGGTCACCCGGACTAGGTAGTCATCGACCTTCTCCAGCGCGTCGCGGACCAGGAGGCCGGCCTCGGTCGCCTGGCGCAGGGTCTCCTGGGCCTCCCAGCTCTGCTGGCCCCACCAGCCCAGCGTCGCCGGGTCCTCGACGAACCCGAGCCGCTCGCTGTCGCCGCGGCTCACGATCAGGTGCAGCCGGTCGGCCTCCGGCGCCACGCCCTCAACGTTGAACGGCACCAGCCCGATGGAGAGGATCGTAGCGCCCGGCGCGGTGCCCAGGGTCTCCAGGTCGCACATCACGTGCTCGTAGAGGCGGTCCATCAGCCGTTCTCCGCTTTGATCCGGTCGCCGAGCGGGCGGTCGCTGCCGGCGGCGCTGTTCGCGGGAGGCGGTTGGGTGACGTCGCGCGGGTGCTGGCCAACGTCGTCGCGCAGCGCCTCGGCCCGCGCCAGGATGCCGTGCAGGGCGTCGTAGCTCGACGGGGTGGCGCAGCCGTAGTACAGCTTCTGCAGGGCCTCGACCTCGGACATGCGAAGGGTAACCTCTTTCATGACGGTGCTCCTCTATCAAAACTTGCAGGGACCGGCGGGCTTGTCCGCCTTGACCTTCCACCCGTACTGGGTGGAGGCGTTGAAGTAGCAGCCGGGGCAGTACCAGCCCGGCTTCGGCGGGAACCGGGTGTCGGCCAGCATCCGTTTGACGCGCATGGCCCACGCCTTCTTGAGCCGCGGCACATCCTTCTGGGTGAAAACCAGCGGTTCGGCGGCCGATGGGTAGGCCGCCTGGGCGTCAACGAAGTAGAGGTCGGGCTGGACCTCCCTGGCGTGCGGGAAGCGCAGGAGGACCGCCAGGGCGTAGAGCTCGAGCTGCTCGAGGTATAGGTTGACTTCCTTGTCGCTCATCTTGCCGCTCTTCCAGTCGCGGACCCGCACGCGCTCCTCGGTCTCCCACCACATGACGTCCAGGACCACGCGCACCCAGGCGCTCGCCCAGTCGCGCCACTCGGTCTCGACCCACTTGTCGGTGAAGGCCCACTGCTCCTCGGCGATCGGCGCCAGGCCGTGGGCCTGGAGCTTCTTGGTGGCCTTGAACTGGTCGCGCAGCGGCGCCAGAACCTTGGCCAGTGGCTTGAGGTCCTTCGACAGGGTTCGCTTCTCGCCCTTGAGGTAGGCCGCGAGCTCGTCGTGCAGGTCCACACCGCGCTGCATGGCCGGTCCCTTGGGCTCCTGGCGCTTCTCAAGGATCGTGAGCTTCGCCTTGAGCGGGCACTGCTGGTGGGCCTGGTAGCGGCTCCAGGACCACGCCTTGATGCGGGTAGCGGCGGCCATCAGGCGGCCCTCCTCTCTTTCTTAACCATGAGCTTTCCCTTCTTGTCATAGTCGGTGAGCGAGCCCCAGGACCGGGGCGACCAGGCGCCCTCGGTCAGCATGGGGACGTCGAAGGCCACCCCCTCCATGGCGGCGGTGAGCACGGCCATGGCCGCGTCGCGGTCAGCGCGCGGCACGCTCATGGTGAGCTGGTCGTGCACGTTGAGGATCAGGAACCAAACCCCGGTCTTGCCGAGCTCGTCGATCCGCCGAACGAGGTCCAGGATGGCCTCCTTCGTGCAGTCGGCGGCCGAGCCTTGGATGAGGACGTTCACGAGCTTGTAGTCGAACGTTCGCCAGCGGCCGTCGACCATCTTGGGCTCCTCGCAGTAGTACTCGCGCCCGCCCCAGGTCCGCACGGGCTCGTTGAGCTTGGCGCGCGCCTTCATGTCCTTGCGCATGGCCTCCAGGCCCGGGTAGAGCGCCAGCACGGACCCCTGCAGGTCCTTGGCGTCCTCGACCGTCATGCCGTTGCGGTCGGCGAGCTTCCCCACCCCCATGCCGTAGATGAGGCCGAGGTTGGTGTTCTTCACCGGCTTGCGCTCGTAGAACAGCCCCTTCCGCTCGAGCTCGGCGCGGGCATAGTCGTGAAAGTCGATCCACGGGTCCGCGTTGTACTTGTCCATCAGCTCCCCACCGTCGAAGTGGGCGAGGATGCGCGGCTCCTGCTGGGAGTAGTCGCGGTCGATGATGACCTGCCCCGGGAACGGCACGACGTAGTCGCGACAGTTGGGGAGCGGCGGCAGCACCAGGGGCAGCCTAGGCAGCGCCTTGTCGCCGCCGGCGTGCTCGCGAAAGAGGTGGGTGAACTCCTTGGGCATGTTCATGAACCAGGTGGCCGACAGCCGGCCGGTGCGGGTGCCAGAGAGCTCCCCGCCGCGCGGCGCGCGCACCTGGTTCCAGCTGGTGTGGATGCGACCGGTCACGCGAGCCATGGCGAGCCATGGCCCCAGGAAGGTCCCTACCGCGGTCTTGAGCCCGGCCCGGTAGCGTAGCGCGTGACGCAGCTGCTTATCGTCGATCGCCCCGTCCAGGGACTCCTTCGAGGCCGAGAGTGCGCCGTTCTTGGTCACCAGGAGGTCCGCCTCGCGGATCAGGCCCGCAGCGAGCAGCGCGGCCACGAGCTGGGGCGCCGAGTCGAGGTTCACGGCGTCGTTGCCGAGCTTCCGGTGCAACCAGCGATCCAGCGCGGCGCCGGCGGCCTCGTAGGCCTTCAGGTCCCGCCCGAGCCGTTCAACGTCCACCGCGATCCCGGTCCGCTCCATGGCCAGCAGCACGGGCAGGAGCCGTCGCTCGCGGTCGTAGGCGCCCAGCATGCCGCGCTCGACGATGGACGGCCACAGCTTCCGGAACAGCGCCTCGGTCCGGTCCACGTCGCCGATCGCGTAGGGGCCGGTCACGGCGACCGGGGCCAGGGCGACGTAGGCGCCGGCGTAGCGCTCGCCGTTCTTCCCCGGGGTGAGGCGCGTGCCGGCGCCCTTGAGCGGCTGGTGCTCGAGCAGCCAGTCCACCACCGCGTCGCGCTCCTCCGCCGGCCAGCCCAGCAGCCGCTCGGCCGAGGGCTTGAGCCCCAGCTCGGTCTGGTGCGGGTCGTCCAGGAAGAGCAGGAGCATGGTGTCGTGGACCTGGGCCGGCGGCGGCAACCCGAACTCCTGTTCGATGACGTCCAGGTCGAACTTGCCGTTCTGGAACACCACCCCGTCGGGGTTGGCGTAGGCCGCGGCGACGGCGGCGCGGGCCTCGGCCCAGGAGCAGGCGTTGCCGGTGGGGTGGCCGAACGACCAATAGCGAGGCTTCCGCCCCGGCTCGCGGATCGCCACGCCCACGCAGGGCGGCGGGTAGCGCGGCCGGTCCTCGATCGGCAGGGTCTCGCAGTCGACCGTGGTGGGGCGTGGGCACCTCACTCAAGCGCCTCCAGCTGGGCCAGCTCGAACAGGAGGCCGGCGCGCAGCAGCTCGAGCTGCCAGCGGTGCTTCACCAGATCGAGGTTCGGGCGCCCACTCGCCAGGTCCCGGCTCACGTACTCGAGCTGGGACTGGCGGGTGATGGCCGCGTCGTGGACCGCGATCTGACAGCGGAGCCAGAAGTGCTCGTCGGTCTCGTCGAGGGTTCGCAGGAGCTCGATCACAGCAGCTCCCTCCGCTCGCGGTCCGCCCGCACCTTGTTAAGGCGCGAGTGGATGCGCTTGATGAACGTGGTGCGGTTGCGTCCCCGCTGCTCGGCGGCCAGCAGCCGGGTGAGCTCCTTCTCGTCGGTGACGGCCATGAGGGCGTCGTTGAGGTCAACCCAGCTGTCCAGCGGGGAGGGCGAGGTGGATCGGGTCATGGGGCCTCCGAGCCCGGTTCGCCTGGAACCGGGCGTTGCGTTGCTGGATCAGTACTTGCGCTTAGGAGCGCCCTTCGCCGGCGCCGCCTTGGCCGTGGCGCCCTTGCGGGCCACGGGCTTCGCGCTCGCCCGTCCGCGCGGCGGGGGCGGTGGCTCGCGCTGGTCGAGGTTGTAGGCCGAGTCCTCCATCAGGGTCCGCTCGGCCGCCTCGTGGCGGCGCACCAGGGTCTCGAAGAGGTTCGTGTCCTCGATCGGCGCGATCGCCTCGAACTCCATCCGGAACTGGCTCTTGGCGTCGGGCACCAGAGCCACGCGCGTGATCACGCCGAATGGCGGCCGGCGCAGGGTCACGGCCAGCTGCTTGACGTACGAAACGTAGCCCTTCACGCTGGTAACCGGGGGCAGGAGGTAGGCGGCCTCCACCTCGTCGAAGTGCGCGGGTTCGTCGATCAGGGTCAGCTCCCCGCGCTTGTCGTAGGACCCGGCCGGGATGACGATCAGGCGCCGGCCGTTCTTGCACGCCTTGCCGCGCCCGGTCGCCGCGGTGCCGAACTCGTTCATGGGGCAGCCCTCGCACTGCTCGTGCTGAGCCTGTTCGCGCTCGACGACGGTGTCGTGCGGGGCGAGGTGCGCCTCCTCCAGCGCCTGGGCGAAGCAGACCGGCGGCGCCGGGTTCTTCGAATCGTAGTCGCCCTCGTAGAACACGTTTTCGTAGATCGATCCTAGGATGATCACGGCCATCTGGTTGCCCGGCATCGGGGCGTCATCGAGGCTGAGTACGCCCGACTGCAGAGAGAACTTCTTGAGGCCGCCACCAGAGGCGCGCTCGTTGTCGGCGATCTTCTGGGCGTAACGGGCGAGCTCTTCGTCCCAGTTCGCCAGCCCCTTGCCGGGGGACTTCGTTGCTGCTTTCTTCGCGGTTGCCATCTTCTGGTCTCCTAGAGCTTGGTGCAGGACACGGTGACGACGTTGAAGGTCTCAACGCCGGGGATCTTCTTCTTGGCCTCGAGCCGCTCGGTCACGGCCCCCTCGGCGAGCCGGCGCTGCAGGAGGTCCCACGCGTCGTTCTTCTTGATGTAGCCGTACAGCTTGGTCCAGTCCTTGACCTGCGGCACGGCGCGGGTGTAGACGTGGGCCTTGGCCACGCGGCCCATGGTGCCCGACGCCTCGCCCTTCGGCAGGGTGTTGATGAGGTGCTCCTTGATGGCCTTCTCCTCGGCCTCTAGCTCGTCGGCTACCTTCTGCGCTGCGGCGCGCTCGAGCCGGCACTGGTAGAGCCGGTCCGCGCAGGCCGCGACCGTCCTGGGGAGCTTGATCTTCGGAGCCGCCTTCTTGACCGCGGGCGGCGCGGCGCGGGGCTTGAGCGCGGCCACGTCAGTGCTCCGGGGTCTTAGGCATAACGAGGTGATCGACGAACTCGCCCGGGTCCAGGCCTAGCTCGGCCAGTGTCCCGGCGAAGGCCTTGGACCCGGAGAAGTCGCCGTCGCTGGCGAGCTCGAGCCCGGCCACGCGCTCCACGCAGAGCGCCTTCATGAGCGACAGGTGGCCGCAGCCGATGGAGGTGTGCTTGATGTAGTCGGTCGGATCGGTCCCCTCGGGCAGGCTCGCCGGGTCAGGGTCCTGCAGGGCGATGATGACCAGGGCACGCGTGCGCTTCGCGTCGATCAGCTTGACAGCGTTAGTAAGCGCCTCCTCGGTCGCGCTCACGCTCTCGGCGCTGATCGGCTCCTTCTGCAGACACGCGTAGATCGCACAGATGCGGCCGACAGCCTCTACCTGCGCTAGTTGATAGAGCGGGTTCTTCATGATGCGCCTCCTCAAGGCGGTGGGTGAGGCGCCACCGTACACCCGACGGTGGCGCTCTGCAAACGGTGAGTTTTACGCCTCGGGTGCTGGTCGATCGACCAGCGAGACGCTCACGCTGAAGGTGACACCGGTGATCAACGGGTCATCGTCCGGACCGGTGAAGTTCCAGCTCAGCCAACCGGAGACCGACGCACTGAGGTTCTTGGTGGAGTCGTCCTCCAGGAGGTCGATCAGGGCGTTGGCGGCGGCGAGCGCCTGTTCGCGGTCCTTGGCGTGGGTGGGTGGGTACTCAACGACCTGTTGGAACTCGGCGGCGACCCTCTCCTTGGCCTCCTCCTTGGTGGCGGCAACGACGTTGAACGAGTACGACATGGGGCTTCTCCTCTCTAGGAACGGGGCCATGCGACCAGCGCGGCGTGGTAGGGCAGCATCAGCGGATGCCTAGGGTCGCCGCCGGCCGTGTAGCCGAGGCAGCGGGCGCGGGCGGATGAGCGGCGGACCGTCGCGGCGAAGGCGGTGAGCGCGTGGCGCAGCGGCCAGGTCGGCAGCTTGGTGGCCGCGCCCCAGCAGGGCACGACCAGGGCCGCTCCTCGCAGGACGTGGCGGACGGTGCCGGCGTTGCCCGGCCCGACCGGGTCGGCGACCTCCGCGAGCGCGCGAACCTCCGTCGCTCGGTAGGCGAAGGCATTCACGACCGTGAACCCCTGGAACCCCCACCGGTGGGCGAAGCCGCACAGCTTGCGGATCGTGTGGTCATCCTGGGCACCGTCGGCCGTCGATGGGTTGGTCCCGATGAAGACCAGTCTGCCGGCATCGCCACCGTCCCACGCGCGACTAAGCGCGTAGCGGTAGAGGAGATCGCCGGAGAGGGCCGCCTCGCGGATCATGGAACAGACCTTTTCATTTGTTCCGCGATCTGCACCGTTTTTAGCCACAGCAGATTGTCGCGCGTGATGTCTAAAAAAAGAAATGAATGACTTGGTATTTCGTTTCGCAGCTGTCGCAGCGCTTCGTTCAAAGCACGTTTCCAGACTCCACGCTCGTCGGCCTTCGCCCGCAACCACGCCTCCTCAACCGCTGCGCGGAAACCGTCGTTGCCATTGACCTTCATCTTCTCTTCCATAGATTCGATGAAAGTGTGGTCTAGGAATGGTTTATTCATGGCTGTTCTCCGGCGGGAAGGGCACGACCCACCACTGGTCGACCGTGGCACTGTAGCCTTGGCCAAGCCGCACCCGGTAGGCATAGTGAGCCCGGCTATCGCCGGCGGCGTGCGCGAAGCTCACCTCGGTGATGACGCCCTCCTCGGTGCCCACGCTTACCCGGGTGCCGGGGTTCAACGGATGATCGATGCTCATCCCTCGTCCTCCAGGTCGGCGATCAGCGCCTCGAGCACGCCCAGCTCCTCGGCCAGCATGGCCAGGTGGTACAGGTGACCGAAGAACTTGGCGTCCAGGTTCCCCATCGTACCGCGCGCCAGGATCACCTCGCGCAGACCCTGGATCTCGCGAGCCACGGCCTTCCTCTGCTCCGCCGAGGGTGGCGGTAGGTCCTCGAAGCGTCTCATCGGTGCTCTCCGTTGGGGTGGTAGCGAACCTCGCCCGTGCCGCGGCAGCGCGAGCAGGGCAGGGACAGCGTGGCGAACCCGCGCTGGTGGTGGACCTTTCCCGCGCCGTCGCACTCGGGGCACGGGCGGGGGCGGGTGACGTGCCGGTGCAGGAGGTCGTAGGCCCGGCGCCCAGCGTCGAAGCGCTCAGGATCACCACCGGGCCGGTCGGGGTGCAGGTCCGAGCGCAGCGCTCGCCACCGCGCGTTGAGCTCGGGCAGCGGCACGTCGGCGCCGGGCGCCCAGCCGAACAGCGCGTAGGCCTCGTCGAGGGTCATGCCTTGTACTCCGCGATGAGTTCTTCAATATCGTCAGCCATGATGTCGGCGGGTGAGTAAGGAATTGACTTGCTGCGCCATGCAGATATGAACGCCTCCAACCTCTCCACCGGCACACTGGCGGACTTCGGCGGGGTGGGTGCGGTACGCTTTACGGCGATGACCGTCTGCTTAAAGATGTTCCACAAGGCATTCATCCATGGCTTTTCGTAATCGCCGTTTTCAGGGCGACTACGATTAAACTCAGACCATGGCTCTTGAATTAAACCTTCTATTCGCTTACCGGAATGACGACGGGCATCTTCGGCTTTATATGCTAGGAAATGACCGCCACCACGCGGACGTAAGTCGCCGCCCAACCCGATGGTAAGCTCTCGGTTATCGAAGCGAAGATTTTTAAAAACGATGTCTTCAAAGATCGCCTGATAGTCTGAATGCCAATTGATGGAAGCCTCGGCGGGTGAATGATAGTGAGGCTTGTCAAATCCGCAGACGGGACACTCAAACGTCCCTTGCGGCTCAACTTCATCCGGCACACCCGATGCCTGAGCGCGGGCTTGTCCTGTCATGCGCGCCTCAATCATCGCCCACACCGGCTCATATTCCGGCCAGTCAGCCTCAACCACAGCGCACTCTCGTGTTGGTATGCGTGCCTGAATTAAACCATCATTGAGAGTACGTCTCTGATGCTCTGAAAGGTCCTTGAGCTTTACGACGACGTAGCGAACCTCACGTTCAAAACCCTCGCGCTCTGCGTTGTTAGTCATGGCTTGCTCCTTTCGGGGGCTTAGCGTAGCCAACCGCTCCTGGGCCATGCACGAGTGCTAATCCTTCGGACGGGATGTTAAGTGCCTCAACATAATCAAAACGCCTGCGCATCTCTCGCACCTCACCTCCGAGAGTCAAGGGAGTTTCATTAGGAGCTTGATGCTCAAGACGAAAAATAATCCCGCGCAAGCACAGCTTGGCATCATTATCTAATTTTTCTGCGTAATTGGATGCCCATATACAAAGAACACGCAGCTCATGCCAGTTAATAGCTAACAAAAAATCTTTTTCCGTTGCGCAAGGAACGCCAGAAGATGCGCACTTAGGGCAACATGAAGCCCCTTCAACATCTTCTTTGGTGAATCGAGCGCCGCACGTTATGCACCATTGCACTTCTTGTCGGCTCGGATCGGTCATGGCTTGTTCTCCCGGCGTGCTTTATAGGGTCTTCGATCGCTACGCAACTGACCTTTGAAAACCATCAAAAATGCTGTGAGCGACAAAATCGCGTAAATAAAATTGACCGCAATCAGAATGACGGGAGTGTGCAATATAGTTAGGTACAAGCACTCAACAACGTAAGAACCGGTCCATAAAAACCACGGCCAGGGGTTATCATTCGCAAAATGACCTTCTTTCTTCATGCTGAGAAGAAATAGTATGTAAGCGTTAATGCTTAATACGTTCGTCATTACATAGCATAAAACGATCACTTGGCATCCTCCCGATCCCGCGACGCGACGGCGGAGAGAGCGGCGCGTGTACCATAATCAAGACTATCTTGCAGACGCGGTATTCTTCCTTGTGCATGTTCGTGCGCGTTGTAAACTTTCATCGCTTCCGGCTGCACACGCTTGAACGTATCGACCATCTCATCCGTTACCTCCACCGCGTTGCGCTGCTGGGAATGGGTGTAGAGAGGCACAAGGCCATAGCTGTATGTTTTAGCCGTGAGCCTTGCGTTCGCTTCATTCTCGCAGCAAAGAAGATTGCCGGAGTTTTGCCTAACGGCCCACGCCTCCGACTCAGCCTCGCGCTGCTTGGCTAGCTCGGCGTCGATGGTGTCGGCGCGAACATCAAACCAGTCGGCCATGCGGTCGGTTATCCCCTCAACGTAATCTTCTGAATCACGTATCGCTTTCGCCCGCTTACGCAGCGAATCGCTCACTTGAGCAAGCGTCATCGGTTCGGCTGTGTTGGTCATGGCTCCTCTCCCTGCGACAGCGGCCACCACCCCAGGAGGGTCGCATGGTCGAAGAACATGTTGGAGCAGCACCAGGCGCCTCGATTCCAGCGCACGGCGAAGAGCCGCTGCGGAACGTGAGCGACGTTGGCCTCGACCAGGATCACGCGTCCGTCCTTCGGCGCCTCGCTCATGGGGCGCACACGTAGCTCGGTATCGATGGCATCGGCCAGGACGGAGAGCGGTGTGCCATCGCCCAAGATGAACGCCGGTCCCCAGCTTCGCAGCGCGTCGCGCACGCCTCGTAGCGTTAACGGTTTGTTCATCGCGCCCTCCGTTTGGTCTTGAGGTCGTAGGTCCGCCCGAAGGCGACCAGGTAGCGCGGCTTCTCCGGCGCGACGCGGGCCAGGTGCCGGTAGAGTCGGATCAGGTCCGCGTGCACCATCGCCGTGGGGATCGCGCTGCCGGTGGTGACCCGATGGTCCCGGGCGGCGAGCCTCGCCGCCGCCGCGATGGCCTTCGCCTCGCCGGGGCTAAGGGGCAGCTGCAGCGGGCCGGTCACGGCGGAACTCCGGTTGAACAACGTCGTCGAGGGTTCCTAGGAGCGCGATCAGCTCCTCGAGCGTGTCCTCCACGTAGACCGTGCCGGTCTGGGTCTCGATCCGCCGGTCGGGGCCGGTGTCGAGGATAGAGAGGATCGTCTCAGTGCGGATCAGCCCGGCGCGCGATAACTTCGTCGCGTCGCCCAGGGCGCTGTCGCCGGTCAGGCGCACGACGAGGAAGCTCATGGTCGATCCTCCCGCTCCGCAACGTCGCTCAGCGCGTCGACCTTCGCCAGCGCGTGCACGAGGCGCGCCTGGTACCACGCGCCTTTCTTGGCGTCCTCGAGCGGGTCGCCCTTGGCGCCGACGCGCCAGGCGTACTTCAGCACCTGCCCGCGCAGGAAGGCGATGAAGCCGGTGAGTGCCAGGGCGCTCTCGATCGCGTCGATGCACTCGACCGATCCCTGCGTGTAGTGGGCGGGGTGGTTCACTGGGTCGTGAGTAGGGTGAAGCGCCGGTTCGGGTACCTTGCGTGTCGGGGTGCGGCGCACGATCGCGGCTAGCGCCTCATCGGTCACGTCCGCGCCGGTGAGATCGTAGAACCGTGCGGTCTCGTGGTTGAAATACATCTTAGGGGTTCGTACGCCCCTCTCGGCCACCCGGCGGGCGGCGTTCTTGCGGGTCTGGACCATGATCGGTTCCTCGATGCAGGTTGGGTGGAAGGGGAGGCCGGCCGACACCGGCGCTCCCGGGTAAAGCGGGGCTCAGGCCGGCTGAGCGGCGGCGCGCGCCTCGGCGATCTGCCCGCGCAGCTCGGTGAGGTTGGCGACCAGGTGCTTCTTGAGGTCCTTCGACTCGATCGTCTTGGCGGCGGCGATGTGCGCCTTCAAAACGTCGTCGACGAGCTTGCGCTCCTGCTTGATGGTGGCGGCGAGCTGCCGGTCGAACGCTTTCTGCTCTTTCTCGGTGGCCATGGGTGGCTCCTCTGGTGTGATGGGCGGGCGCCCGGGTGGTCGAGCCCGAACCGTACCACCGGCCGTGCCCGTTTGCAAACGGTGAGTTTTAATACTTGCCGCGCTTCACACCCTGCTCGCGGTGCTTGACGACCTCCTCGAGCTTGGCGTCGCGCCACCGGTCCGGGTTACGCACCGCGTACAGGCGCAGGCGCCCCTCGCTCGTGCGGACCTGCGCGCCCTTGAGGGGCTGCACGGCCCCGGCGCGGCGCAGCTCGCGGGCCAGCCCGTTCGCCGTCACGCGGCCCTTGCCGTGGGGGTCGTGCAGCGCCAGGAGCTCGAGCGTGGTAAAGAGGTCCCGGGCGATCGGGATCGCGCCCACCTTCAGCACCGTGTCGGGGTCGTCCAGCAGCTGGCGGACCCACGAGCCCAGGTCCGTCCGGCCGTCGGCGATCATCCGGTCCTTGGCCTGGGTCATCGGCGCCGGCGCGGCCGGGTTGAAGTCGCCCAGATCCAGCTTTAGGAGGTGGTGGAACAGCGCCTCGGCGCCGCCCTCCTCGTCGCGCCAGCGGATGAACGCGATCGCGTCCTCGTCGCTCATCCGCCCGGCCGTGACCTCGTGGATGAAGTGACGCCGGTCGTCGTCCTCCAAGAAGAACGCGTTGACCTGGTTCGAGGTGAAGTAGTAGTTGAGGCAGTCCGGCACCTCGTACTCGGGCACGAACTTGATGTTGATGCGGATCTTCTCCTGCGTGATGAGGGTCTTCAGCACGTCCGTGTGCTCGCGGTTGTCCGACCCGGTGATGTCGTCGCCCAGCACGAACTGCTTGTTCTCCGCCCAGGCGTTGAAGTCGCCGTTGAGGTCTTTCTGCTTGATGGCCGAGAAGTTCTTGCCGTAGATCCGACCCATCGTGACGCCCAGCAGGGACTTGCCCGAGCCGTGAACCCGTCCGTGGACCAGCACCGAGGTGAAGAGCTTGTGCCCAGGGTGCTGCAGGGGATAGGCCAGCCAGCGCAGGAACCAGGTCTTGGCCCAGGGCTCGGCGCCCTCAAAGAGCCGGTCGACGAGCTTGAGGAACGGCTTAACGCTCCCCTTCCTAGCGACCGTCCCCCACCCCTCCCAGGTGTTGTACCAGCACCGTCCGTTGCGGATGAACTCAGGTCTCCCCGGCGCGTAGGTCACGGCGCTCGCCTGCGTCCGCAGCGGCCACTTCATCCACTCATTCCCCGCCGAGGTCTTCTTATGCTTGACCACCCCGTCCGCGGCCAGCTCGCGCACGATCACGTTCTCGGTGGTGAGGAAGGACCGCATGGCGTCGGGCTTGTATTTGTCGCGGGTCCTGCGGTTGACCAGCAGCCCCGGGTGCAGCACGAGCACCCACTCCTCGTTGAGCCTGAGCAGCGGGTCGACGATCCCGAGCAGATCGCCCTGCCGCAGCAGCGCCCCGAGCTCCTCGCCCGCCTTGTCGCCGTGGAACACGAGGAAGTCGTCCAGCCCCACCTTCTCGCCGGCGCCCAGGAGCTCTGGCAGCCAAACCACGTGGGCGTAGGCGCCGCGCTGCTGCAGCTCATAGGCCAGCGCGGTCAGCGCCGCGGCCACGTTGGGGTTGGTCGCCAGGTCCGAGTCGAAGACGAGGTAGACGTTGCGCCTGAGCCAGGTGAACCGCTCGAGCACCTTGTTGAACAGCACGCCGTGCTCGGCCGAGCGAAAGCTCCACACGCCGCCCAGTCCCACGCAGGGGAAGCCCTCGGCGCAGGCCTTCGCGGCCTTGAGCTCGCCCTCGGTGATGAGGAGATCGCCGGTTCCCTCGGCGATGGCGCGCCAGTCGACCGAGCGGGGAAGGTAGACGCACGGCGCGGTCCGCGGCGGCTGCGCGTAGCGCTTGGGCTTCTCGGCCTTGGCCGCGGCGGTGAACGAGGTGTCGCTCCCCAGGTAGCGCAGCCGGTAGAACGGCTCGCCGGCCGGTAGGTCCGAGAGGTCCTCGCCATCCAGGTCGTGGTAGGGGATGAGCAGCGCGGGGCGGGACTCGGGCCAGGTCCCCAGCGCGCGGACCTGGGCGACGTCCAGGGCGCGCAGCCCGAGGTCGCGGGCGTGGTCGAGCGTGAGGCCGGAGCTGGCGAGCTTGGCTTCAAAGACGGGCTGGAGGGAGGGGTCGGAGGTGAAGCGGGCGCGGGCCGTTCGTGACATAGAGGCGTGATCTCAAAGCGTAAATCGTCGTTAGCATCGCCGCGGACCTCCCCAGCCGGTCGTTCCGGGCACCCATGAAGCCTTGGCGAAGCGCTCGCTGGTGGGAGCATCGCGGACGGGGGAACGTCGCCCTTGACTTTCCAGCGAGCGCTTCGCCAAGCGTTCGTCCAGCCCTAAAGGAACGCTGCCCCGGCGCGACCTGGGCTGAGGAGGCGCAACGGCGGGCTGGTGACCCGGTCCGCTATGTCACCAACGGACCGGATCGCGCACCGAGCTGAACGAGGAGCGTAAGGCTCCGCGCGGCCGGGGCAGCGTCGCTAACCGTAGGCCGATCGGCCGCGTCAGCAAACGGTGAACGCGTAAGTGGTTGATTCGGTTAGCGGGTTCGCCGCGGCGCGACCCTCGGGACGACCCGCTTCGGGTTGTGGTCGTCCCCCTCCCACCACGCGGCGAGCGTCGGCAGCTCCCCGCGCTCGCGCTCGTAGGCCTCGATCTCCGCGACCGTGGTTCGGAGCCAGAGGAGCACCAGGGGCGAGCGCGCGCCGCGCAGCTTGGAGGTGATGACATCGGTCTTGAGCGCGTGGCGCGAGGCCCACTTGTTCTCCAGGGACTGGGCCGTATAGCCGATCCGCTCGCAGATCATGGCCGCGCTGGCCTTCAGGTAGGGGGTTTCGAAGGCGCCCTCATACGCATCCTTCACATAGACGAGGTAGCGGAGCGCGTCGTTTTTGTTCGGCCGTCCGCTGAGCTCGGGGGGCAGCTGGGCGAGCGGTCGCTGGTCGAGGAGGTAGCGATGGTCGCTAAGGGTCATCCCGTCGCGCTCTAAAAAGTAGGTGAAATCGGCCTCGCAGGCTTGTCTCAGATTTCGCGGAATACGGTTACTGAGCCAGGCGAGACGCCGAATAACGGTTTTTTGGGTTTCGGTTAAATCGACCATGGTGTGATGCCTCCAAAATAATGCGTGACAAAAGTGTGAGAAAGAAGTACGGTTAAATCAAGGACTTAGGTCGAGGGGCTTGGCACACGTCTCAGATCTCAGATTTTCTGGAGAGAGAGACAAAAAACGAAATGGTTGATTATATAT